>OFGK01000032.1_pt1 | contig 131815 bp, 129 predicted proteins | sample 1521771 | NCBI WGS metagenome assembly OFGK01 (sample SAMEA3504088, study PRJEB24116) | mouse gut metagenome | biome: mouse gut; feature: mouse-associated habitat; material: faeces | place: Denmark | collected 2011 | reverse complement strand
CGTCTGCCTGCAGTACATGATAACTGTACAGTTTTTCATGCAGGTAATCATAGAGGACAGCGAGGTATCTGTCTGCACATTGGATTGTCCAGTTCGCCATGTTCTGCCTAGAAATATGCAGGCCATACCGTTCAAACTCTCGTTCCTGGCGGTAGAGGGGCACCGCATTGACATATTTAGCGTTCATCACGGCTGCTTCCAGCGAGGGGGACACCAGGCTTCCCCTTAACAGGCACTCCGGATGCGGCGCCTTTACGATCTCATCCGTATTCTTTCCGGCATATACTTTTACATGGTGTTCCTCCACTTCGACCTTTGCCGGAGTAAAACCATATCTGCGGTATACTTCGTCAGGAAGCTGTTTAAAACCCCCTTCCCCAAACAGCGCCGCCAGTTCCTCCGGAGATATGGAATGTTCGATCACGACTACCGGCAGGCCATCCAGATCCTCTTCCCGCTTTCCCTGTTTCTTTTTCGGTCTCCGGCGGGGGACAGCCTCTGCGCCGTTGCCGCATTCTTCTGCGGCAACGGCTTCTGATTCGTTAAAAAATACGATCTTCCCATCCACCTCCATAAAGGAGATCTGTTCATCCGGCTCATGTCTCTCCGATGACCTGCCGAAGCGGTGTCTTTTTAAGTCCGCCATCTGTTCCAATACCAGCTGGAGGTTATGGTCGATATTTTCCAGCTGCTCCTGCTGGGACAGGAAGAGCTGGATGAGGGTCTCCTTGTCAAAGCTGTTCAGTTTTTCTTCTGTATACTTCAAAGTCATCCTTCCGCCTCCTGGTATCCAAGTGGTTCTATTATATCAGAATCCCGCAGGATTTGCGAACGGGGACGTTCCTGGCATTCGTCATAATGCCCATGTTGTAACGCGGCGCTGGGATGGCTTTTGCAGGACGTTTTTTTATGATGGTTTTTTAAGGGGCCGATCCATGTGACATACGCTGAAACCATCTTTCAAGCCTGCGGAACCGGTGTGATACTGCCGAAATGCACAAGTCCTGAAAGTGCCAGAACCGCCTGGAAAGTTCTCCGTTTTGCACAAAATCATCCCATATATTCCGGCGGCTCTACTGGCCTGACGGATTTTTTCGGTGTGATCGTCAGCCCTTCCATCAGCCAGCGAAACTGCTTCTGCGTCAGCTGACGCACTTCCTCTGGATTGCGCGGCCACTGAAAACGGCTTTCGGACAGTCTCTTATATAACAGGAGCCATCCGTCCCCTTCCCATACAAGCCCCTTAATGCGGTCTGTACGCCTGCCGCAGAACAGATAAAGGGTATCCGGGACATAAGGCCTGTTCCCGGTCTGTGCTTCCACCAGTGCCGCGAGCCGGTCCATTCCCGACCGCAGGTCCGTGTATCCGCAGACGATATAAACGGCCTTGAAACATGTGGCGTCATTCAGCATGCCGCACCGCCTTTAGAACTTCTGCCAGAAGGGGCATGGATGTGGATTCTGTTACATGGATGGAGAACCCTTTTATGGAAATATCCAGCCCGGACTGTGGGGTTCTGCCTTCCTGTTCCCGGCACTGTAAAAGTTCTGGCTCTACAGGAACCACCTGCTGTGCGGGCATTTTCCCTTGGATGGTTTTCAGGCAGGCCTCCCTTACGCGGCGGAGCCGGTAATAATAGTTTGCTTTTGTGATGCCGTGATGGGCACACCAGGTGACAACGCTCATGCCGGCTGGACGACTCTGGCAGTCCCGGATCTGAGCCGCCCATTCCTGGAGACGGCACTGCTCAGCCACTATGGTTGTTTCTGAACTCATAGACTTACCTCCTGATATCGGTGTCAAAAGTTGAGGCTTAACTTTTGATACTCATGATAGAAATATAGTCTATTGTCACATATTTATCCTTTACAGTCGAGGTACGCACTATCTACCGTTTACATTTTTCCGAGTTTACTCGTATTTTTTCCTGAAAACTTTGCTAAAAATTTGCATTTATATCTTTTTTATAATTAATAAACAAAATAAATTATTCCAAAATACTATCTCTATATTTCTTAAACTCAATTATTATGGCAACTTGTCCAATCCTTCAGCCATCTCTTGCAATATATGTAATAAATATTTCCTTTGACTTTCATTCTTTCCCTCTAAAATGCAATGTATCTGTTCTGTTTCTGGTATCAAATCCGTTTGATTATATAGAAAGAATGATAACGGCACACGAAGCGCATCAGCAAGTCTTAAAAAATTTTCTAGTGACATTGTTCTCTTTCCGCCTTCAATTCGTTTTATGGAATCCAACGACAGATTTGATCGTTCCGCAAGTTCCGCCTGTGTTAAGTTTTCTTTTTTTCGGTATAATTTCACATTATCCGCAATAATATATCTTATATCCTTCATTTATTTATTCTCCATTCTGATTTATTTTTGAAATGAAGAACTACATGGAGGACTACGGATACAAACCCAAACATGAAATTGCAAATTTCGACAGGCATAAAAAAAAGAATACATTATATCAGGACGTACCCTTCCATATGTATTCTTTTTCCTCTATGGTTTTTTATTAAATCGGGAAATCTTCTTATCCCATATGCCACTAATATAAAAATATGCAGTTTACCCCTGTCCTAAATTTGTGCATGAACAACACATGCATGAGTTTTAATGTTGAATGTCATTTGTGTGTCGTTGCATTCTTCCGTACAGTTTGTTTACTGAACATTTTTAAATTCAATACAGCGGAAGTGGATTGACTAAATCTGAAATAATAATATAGAAGATGTCTTTTTCCAAAAATACTGCCATATATATGAGTTTCCTCATATATATGGCAGTATTTCCTTCCGTTTGCCAGCTTATCTTATTTGGAAAACTTCTTAATTCCTGTCGGCTGCTTAGGCTGGTGCAGACAGTACATACATCTGCTGTCCGCTGCTGCTTTTACGGAACTACGTGCTACCTTTTCCAAAATTGTAGCTGTTACATTTTTCTTTTTATTACCTAACATATATTGCACCTCCAATTTCATAATTCAATGATAGTATAACTTATTCTGTGTACTTTTTCTTTTTCCATGTTGAAATTCCGATACAGTGTGTAATTTTTCCCTACAATCATACTCTGTTCAGCATCTTAATTTCTGCTCAATTTTACCGCTATACGAGTATTTTACTTACTCACTTGCATTGTTAGCATATTTTGTCTAATTATGTAAAAATATTATCAGAAAGGAAGTTATACATATGGCTAAAAATCGTATTCGTGAACTTCGTAAGAGTTTAAACATGTCCCAAGAAACTCTTGCTGAAAAAATCGGAACTACACAACAAGCGGTAAGTAGAATGGAAAATAACGCTTATGATATTCCTTCTGATATACTCATAGAAATATCAAAACAATTTAATGTTACTACTGACTATATACTTGGAATTTCTGATGTAAAACGTGATTATAACGGACAATACCGCATGAATCAGGAAATGGATAAATGCTATGATATTGTCCTCCGCTATCAGAAGTTATCCGAAATCAACCAAAAGACACTTCGCTGTATACTTGAGCGTTTAGAGCAGGCGCAAAAAGAAAGCGAGAAAGCATCGGCAAAGGAAGAGGATAAAAATGCTGAGAATAGCAATATGTGACGATGATTCAAAATTTACTGGAGAACTGGAAACTCTGGTGATTGAGGAAAGCCGGAAATTAGGAATCCGTGCGGAAACAGAAGTATTCTCCGATGGTAAAACCCTTTTGAAAAGCATTCAGGGTGGTGAGCATTATGAGCTTATCTTTATTGACATTGAAATGGAACAGGTGGACGGAATAACAGCAGCACGGAAGATCCGTGAGATAAACCGGACTGTATTGCTCATTTATGTATCTGGTTATGACAAATATTTACAGGAGTTATTTGAAGTTGAACCTTTCCGTTATCTCTCAAAACCTTTAGACCATGAAAAATTTGCCCGTTACTTTAGGGATTCATATAATCGCATCAATGAAACAGCGGTATTCTATCAGTTTACGTTCAATAAAGAAATCAAAAAAGTACCTGTAAAGGATATTGTATATTTTGAAAGCAACAACAGAATCGTAAATATCCACTTTAAAGATGGTACTTATGAATATTTTTATGGAAAACTCAATAATGTAGAGAAAGAACTGGCAGCAAGCAGGCAATATTTTCTACGTATACACCAGTCCTTTTTAGTAAACTATGATTACGTCAAAAAGATGAATTTCTTTAATATGACCATCAGCTTTATGAACAAAGAATTGGATTTGAAAATCAGCGAAGATCGGCAGAAGGAAGTACGTCAGCAGCTATGCATGATTGCTGGTGGAAAGGCGGTTATAGAATGAATAGATACTTGACTACTATATCTGAACTTCTTCTGCCATTGCTCCATCTTCTTATTATCCAAAAGTGCATGAAAGCATTTTGGGGATCAGGAAAGAAAACGCTAAAAGTCTACATAGAATGGAGCATATATTATGTATTTCTGCTCATAAATGATATTGGCATCGATTTCCCGCCTCATCTGTTACTTGTGGGAAATGTCCTACTAATATTTACAATTAGTTCATCTGCTCATAAGAAAAGCGTAATGCAACGATGTGTATTTTCTTTGTTGATATGCACTGCATGGATGTTGGTGGAAGTTATCGTTATGGCAATACTAAAAACTATCGGTTTCGATACTGCAATACTCAAGGATGCCGGAAGCTTCATATCTAAAATGTGTATGCTACTTTTGTCAGTTATCATAAGCCACTACATCAAGGATAACCATTATTCCGAAATACCCATGAAATACTTTTTAATCATTCTTCTTGTTCCTGTCGGCAGCATATATATAATGCACCACATATTTCTTATTGCGGCTGCACATAACGAACATGCGATTTTTTCTGCCACAGCCAGTTTTCTGCTGCTTGTGGTAAATTATGTTATCTTTGAAGTTTATGACTGGATCAGCCGAGACGCTGAACTACGAGAACAAAACCGCTTGTATGCACAGCAACTGGAACTTTGCAGCCAACAGGCAGAAGAACGGGAAAGCCTTTATCTTGAACTCCGCAAAATCCGGCACGATCTGAAAAAGCATCTCACAATACTCCTTGAAATGGTTCGTATTGGACAGATGAATGAAACAGAGCGATACATATCTCAACTGTTAGATGGTGGTATCGGAGAGCGACCAAAAGAAGTCTCCCGTAGCGGCAATATAGTAGTCGATTCCCTGATAAACAATACATATGCCTTAGCGCAGAAATATAATATCCATTTCAATATCAATGTTTTTATCCCTGCATCCCTTCCATTTGAAAGCGGACATTTAGCTATTATTTTAGGAAACTTAATGGAAAATGCCTTAGAAGCCTGCCGGGAGATAAAAGAAGGCGATAGATTTATAAACCTTGATATTTCTTATGTAAAGGAAGTCTTTCAGCTAAGCATAAGAAATAACTATCAGAAAAAACGAAAAAAAGATACTATCGGTCACTATCTTACTACAAAAAACGATACCATATATCACGGTCTAGGACTTTCATCTATAAACCATGCTGTTGCAAATTATCAAGGACAAGTGGAAATTATAGATAATGATAACGAATTTCAGGTCATAGTAGTTATGTATGGTTCGTATTCCGAAAACGGCTGATAGCATATTATTTCTTCATAATATCAAAAGGAGTTGTTATGGAACACTTAGCAAAAAAATTAACAGACTATATCTTTGAAAAAGGAATTATTACAGAGGAGTCCCATGAAATCTATCAATATGGTTTTCAATGCTTTTTGGAATTATCTGTGAGTACAATATGTAGTATTATAATAGCCCTGTTTCTTCACATGATTCCAGAATGTCTCTTCTTTTTCCTGCTTTTTATCCCTATGCGGTCATTTGGCGGCGGCTTACATATGAAAACATATTTTGCCTGTTTTATAGGTTCCTGTCTGATACTTTTCTCTACCCTATTGGCAGTAAAATATGTAACAATACCCGTTTTTGCCGCTTTTGGATTGTACATATTTACTGCCATACTCATTCTGATCATCGGACCAGTTGACCATCCAAACAGGGAAGTAGATGCCCAGGACAATCTTACTTTCATTAAAAGAACCCATTTTACGATACTTATCAGCTTTTTACTGGCTTTATTTTTCATTTTTACCAAAAATACAAGATATATGTTCCTTCAAGCAATCGTATTTACCTTTATATTTATTACTTCCCTTATCGGACGCCTGATCTACAAGCAGCCTTAACTCTACTTTCGCAAGATGTTCTGAATTTTGCTCTGCCAGTCCGAAATACTCTGTCTGTACTGCTCCTGCAGGTTGTCCGGCAAATCGCTGTCGAGTTTGCGGATATCGTCATAGTCTTTCCGTGGCAGTAATTCCTTATTTTCATAGAACCACTGCCAACGCCAATTACGCAGCAAACTTTCTGCCATGCTCTCCGGCGAGGAAAATACCTCATCCACTATCATTGATGCGTTCTGCTCTTCTTTACTTAATAAGCCAATCAGGGACACATACCCTACCTGATAGATATACGCAATATGATAATCCTTTGATTTTTCAAGAATTTCCGAAAAAATACTTATCAATTCTCTATATTTATCCATTTCAAAGTCTCCTATCTCAATTCTGTATTGTATGCAAGCTGCATTATGCGTAAATAAAAAATCAAATTCCGATAGAACTCATACAGACAATTTGACCACTGCATAAGTCCATATGTCTCAAATTCCATTTATACATATTTATGATAACAAAAAAATTTTTCAATAACATTATCCTTGCAGAAAATGATTCTCTATTGCAGAAAACGGAAAAGTCAGCTAACCCATTCCCTTACTTTTTCAACGATCTCCTGCTTCCACTCAAAATGCAGATAATGCCCGCCATCTAGCCGCAGCACTTCACTCTTATCCGTTTCTGTAATGACTTCTCTATGCAACAGTTCCCATGATTCTAACAGCTCACAGTTATCGCCCGAAACAAACTGCAATACTGGAACACTTTCAGGAAATTTCATATCCCTCACAGACTCCAGATTATCTTCCATATGCCCTAATTCATTCATAATATCTTTGCTGTACGCAAAATCCATAGACAAAATGCGGAATACTTCTAACTCCCTATCCGAATATGGATAAGACGTGTCTGCATAAACTGCCTTTTCCGGATGTCCAACAGAACATAACCGGGTAATTCCAAATATGTTTGTAACTTTCTGGAAATATGCTGAAAGCCTGTTTAATGTTACCATGCTGATCGGGAGCGGTTCTTCATCGGACTGCTTGGGAACAGATGGATCAATCCCTATAAAGCCAGCCACTTCCTGCGGATAAGCATTTGCCCAGTATAGCGAATACAGTCCTGAGAGCGAATGTGCCATCAAATAATACTGGTCACAGCCTAACTTTTTGGTACACTCATGCAATTCCTCCACAACCACGCCGATTTCCCGCTCTGTTCCAACCCTGTCCGAAAGCCCGTAGCCAAACGGTTCTATGGTTATAACCCTGAAATCTTCTGACAATATTTCCGCTAATGGCAGAAATTCCATGATTGGCGAGGCAGAACCCCAACCGGGCAATAATATGATTGTTGTTTCGTTATCCTCCCCCTTTATATCTACCACCATGCTGTTTCCATTCACTTCAACAGCCTCTCCATAAGCATTTTCAATTTTCGACTGCTCTACTTTTTTGCAGATAAAGTTCCAGAGCAGCAATGCTGCAGCAACTATTATTATAATCCCCAATACCCATTTCATAACCTTTAATATCTTTTTTCTCATGTTGTTCTCCTTGTCTTTTACAGTCTCTACGCTATGAGCCGTTATAGGCTGCATGATTTTATACCTGCCTCTGCCTGTTTTCTTATGCTTTCTCCGCATATGTTTAATCTCTGAAAATACCATCCGCTTAATTCTGTCGTTATTGATGGTGTATTTGACCTCTATGTTTTCTTCGATCAGCTCAGAAGCATTATCAAGCATGTCACTTATCCTAATCTGCATTACTCCCATATCCTTCTTCAATCAGAAATTTTTTAAGCACCTCTCTTCCACGCCGCAGTCTTGTCTTTACTGTCTGAGGATTCATCTGAAGCTCCTGTGCGATTTCATACACTTTTTCGTACTGGTAGTAATAAGCCACAAAAATCTTCCAGTCCAACGGTTTTAACTGTTTTAAAATTTTTGCTATGATTCTCTGTTGTTCTCTCTGGACAATTATCTGTTCCACACTGTTATCAATTATCAGGATATCATCCAACAACTGTAAATTCTGCCCTTTGGCAGCTCTTAGCCAGTCCTTTGCTTTGTTCCTTGCAATGACTGCTATGTACGCTTTGATACTGCTGTACTCTTCATAATTGATTCTTTCAGCCGTAATCCATAATGCGATAAATGTATCCGCAACCACCTCCTCCACATCTTCCTTTGTTCCTCTTGAGCCTAATAGGTTTCTAACAACAGCAGTAATATAAGCACTATATAAATCAATTATTTCCTCAAACGCCTTTTCATCCCGGTTCCGTAATTTCTTTAGTATGCTCTTTTCGTCCATTCCTCCAAATCCTATCTGCTCAAATTTTTTATCAATACGACGCTTGTAAGAATCTGGTTTCACTTTCAGGAAAAAACAAAAAATCTTTTATTATAAGACCGCTTACAAAAAAAGGCGCATAGAATCCCTATACACCTTTTTCGACCACCTTACATCTGCTATAAGAGCCTGTCCAAACCAAATGACATTTCTTCAAGCATATGTACCAAATATTCCTGCTGCTTTGCATCTTTACTATTTAAGACATTTAGAATACGTTCTGTTATGGGGATTTCATTTAGACTTTCATACAAGAGATAAGATAGAGGAACAGCCAATGCATCCGCAATTCTCATAAAGTTTTCCAATGACATCGTTCTGCTCCCATGCTCGATCCGCTTTATAGAATCAACTGAAAGCTCCGCTTTCTCTGCTAGTTCAAATTGTGTTAGATTTTGCTTTTTCCGGTATAATCTCACATTATCGGCAATAATATATTTTATATCTTTCATTTTCTGATTCTCCATTCTTTTTATTTGTTTGTGAAATGAAGAATCAACGGGAGGTCCCCGGTTCGACGCTCGTATGTATTTCTCCCGATTAATCAGCAATTTTCGACAGTAGCAAAAAAAAGAGTACACCGCACCGACCTGCCATGTCGATTTGTGTACTCGTAAATTGCCGTATTTACTTTTTAGGAGTATATCGTACTGTATCAGACAGCGTATATATCCCTTAAAAACAAATCTATGTAAAATATATATCATCAAAATTTATGGCAAAAATATACACCTAACAACAGTTACTTGTTATCAGGTGTAGTTTATATTATCTTTTTCTTTTGTGTTATGTATATTTTTACGCAACAAACTATATCATAGCAGAAATGAATTGGGATAACAGTAGCCTTGCAGAAAATGGACTGTTTTTGCAGAAAACGGCATAAAAATCCTTTCAGATAAGCTATAAAAGGATTTTCTTAATCTTTCTGATATAATAAAAGATTGGCAGACAGAGAATAGAGCTATCCCTGTCTGCCAATTTTGTACCAATCTTGCTACCTACCCTATAAAAATCAATTCGCATATATCTCAATAAATTAGACTATTAGGCTAATTTCGTAATACCAGACATTATTTCTAAAACTTTTCGTTTCATCAATAATCATAGTAAACTGTCAACGAAACCGTTGCTGTAGAAGCAGGATATATATTTCCGTTATACGACACCCCTGAATTTACAATCCATACCTTCCATGTTCCTTTAGGAGTTTCACCATTAAAAACATCAGTGGTAAATGTCGCAGATGATGTCGGACCACTAAAAGATGCTATTGTTCCTTCTGGGCTCTGTATATAAAGCGTATACGGATCTGTTCCTCTTGCCACATTAACGAATACTTTCACAGAAGTAACAGATGCACCATCAGGTGTACTTCCAGATGTAACTGAACTTATATTGGATTTTCCACCGTTTAAGGCATTCAATTTTGTTGTAGTCTTGCTGAAATATGAACTAGATGTAGTTGCCGCCAAAACAGGCATCGCAAACATCATACACGCCATAAAACATGCCATAACAATTGTAAAGATTCTTCTTTTTGCTGACTTCATTGAAAAAACCTCCCTTTCATAAATGAATTACTGAGATATATGCGTAAAACAGCAATATAAATCAACATCTCACATCTACGCCCGCATTTACAAGTCTATTTCCTGATTTAGATAAATTAGCTTCTACCGTTTCTCTTGTAATGCCATCCAAAGCCCCTGATTTGATAGGTTTTCCTGCCTTCCAAGTAGGATCTGCTGCTTTTGCTGCTGCAATAAACGCCTGTGTATATGCCTTTTCATACTGCGATAATGTATATCCGGCTGCTAAACGGTCTTTTTTACCCATTTTCCGATACAAATCTGTATAAACATCTGACCTTCTTGTTGTATCTCCATTCCCCATGCCATTTCCCTGCAAAAACTCTTTTTTGGTAACTTCAAACATATCTTCGAGGCTACTTTCTGAAATTGAAATAAGTTTCTTTCTGCTAACAGCATTTTCCTCTGTCACAACTAATCCTGCCAATCCTGTGTTCGGATCAATATAATCGCCGTCTTTATCATATTGGCTCATAAGATTTTTTATTGCCTGCACATTTGTGAACATTCCACTACTTCCGGCATGTTTAGTCATTTCTTTAATAGCAGCTTTATACTGTGCGCTGTTCGTATCAATTCCTGCCGCTTTTAATTGTGCCTGCACAGAACCACTTGACAAACTGCTTACCCTAAGTGGATTCACCATTCCCGCATTACTTTTCATTCCAAACATTGATTGAAACAAAAAACTATAATCTGTTATTTTTGACATAGCACCATCCTCCTTGATAGAATAATTTCAAATCCTTTTCTTTCCTCTCATTGATAGACAAATTTCTCTACTATCATAATAGCAAAATTTGATTAATGTTCAATTACCTATGCAGAAAATGAACTGTTTCTGCAGAAAATGGCACAAAAAAAATCTTTCCAAACTCATCCCATTGTTTTGAAAAGATTTTTTCTATTCCATCCGTTTTGCAACATAATCTTCAATTCGTCTTTTTCACATATCCTGTTTCCTAAATAACCCACTTCATAACCAAAACCATTTCCCACCCCATATGTAACCGCACCCGCTGCCTAAGATACTGCATCTAACTTCTCCTGTACCGAAGCGACAATATTATCTAAAAAATCAAATCTCTTTTCCACTATGTCATTCTCAATGAATGTAATATGAAAAGATTCTTGAAGTGCAAAAAATATAACTAACAAGTCTCGTGGTTTCAATCCAATTCGTGGATCTAACAAACTGTATTGAAAATCCACGTTGTCTGTAAAATGAATATTTAACGCTTTTTCCATTACATCAATGATTCTTTCTTTCAGTGTACTTTCCATTTTATCCCTCCCTACTAAAACTGCTCGCATCTGCCAAATTGCTGCAACTTTTTCAAAACAAAATTATATATACTCTTTTGTTCTATATCAGCATTTGAAAAAACAGTGTATTTATTCGATGTATTTTGTATCTCATTTGCATATGCATAAGATAACTTCTCCCTATACATAGAAGCCGAGAGCGGAACATATCTTGACACAAAATAAGCACTTGCTTCAAAATTATATTTGAAACGACACAGCTTACCAAACTCATCATAAAATTCATCATTATAAGTTCCATTCATCAATGCTATTACTGACACGTCTGGAGTGAATGCACTATATAACTCCGAAGCATAAATACCATAATTAAATGGATGCCTTGAAGATAATGATAAGAGCGGATCATCTACACCTATAATTATTACATCCGGTTCTTCCTGCTTTTCGATTTCTTTTATAAAATCGTTAAAATAATGTATTCTATGTACTTCTGATAACTCCCGGCAAAACAATACATCGTCAACAGAATAAGAATCAATTAACTCATTCATGCAGCCTGTTCCAACTAAAGTCACTTTATATCCATCTTTTTTAAAATTATCAAACAAATCCAACTGAATCTGGTACTTTTGTGTTACCGGAACTACTCCTGCAACAGAAACAATAGGCGTCTCAATAGTTTGCTGTGCTAAAGAATATTTCATATTTCTATAATCTACTTTTTTATTGGCAAATGATATTTCATCACTTGTTTTACACATAACATTATAGGAAGTACATATTTCTTGTATTTTTCCTTTAACTGTTTGAACGCCCATGAGCAAAATACCAATACCCATTTTACAATATTTTTCTATAACGCCTACTGCTACATCCCATTCCAGTTTTTCAACATCTCTAGTCACCAAAAGCATATCTAAGCGACTGTCATTGTTCAAATCTTCCCAGTTAATTTGACTACATTCCCTTGCACATGTACTTATTTCCTTAATTTCATTTTCGCTTAGACTATCGCCGTTATGCTTTATTAATTGGCAAAATCGGTATTTGTCAAACAGCTCTTTATATCTCAATATAGGAATAAAAGATTCTTCAAACGGATATACGCCCAAATTTATTTTTTTCATTATTGCTCCTTTCACACTGTACGACTACCATATTTCTTTAGTGTTACATAATTTTTTATGTTTTCTTCTATCGAATACCTGCTTGTCTTGCAAAAAGAAAGTCGTTTTCCCTTATCCAGTTTTCCATTATTCTCTGCTTTACCGCAGCACAACTCGCACATCTTATAACACCAACATTTTTTACACTCATTCTCTGAGATCTTCGCAACATTGAGTAGATTCTTCGCATTTTCTATATCAAAGCCTTCCTGAATACTTCCAATACAAAGAATGTCAGATGATTCATTTACCCTTTCACATGGAAACATTTTACCATCAACATTTACAAATAGTCTTTGTATTCCCGGCAAACATTGACCACCCGGACAATCATAGCAGCTATCATGCTTATTATAAACATTTCTTTCCACCATCTGATTATGCAATGCAGATATATGAAAGTTATACAACGAAGAATCATAGCCTTTCAGCAGATTTGTACAACTATTCAGATAGACCTTAAATACCTCGTAATTGGAATTTGCATAAAATTCCGGCGGCACTTCATCCTGTTCTAATTCCTTCAAATTATTAACATCAACATAATTTCCTGAGACACCAATTTCTTTTACCAAATCATATGTCATAAAAAATTGGCTTGTACATGAAACATCCTGTTTTAAGTCAATAACGGCATTAAATGAAATATTTTTAATAAATTCAGGACAGATTTTCTTTACCAGCTCCAAACGTTCCATAACAGTTTCATAAGTACCTTTATTGCTTGCCGCAAATATCCTATTTTTATTTTGAATATTTGCAGGTCCGTCCAAACTAATTGTCAAATTAAAACCATGTTCTGCTAAAAATTTTATGCTATCCTCTGTGAGTAAAGTTGCATTGCTTGTCATATTAAATGACAGCTTCTTACCAGCAAAAATTTCTTCCGCATATTGAACACACTGTTTAATCAATTCATACTCTAACAAGGGTTCCCCACCATAAAAACCTATAGTTACTGAATCACTGTTTAACGAATGGTCATATAAAAATTTTACTGCTTCAATCGCAGTTTTTAAACTCATACGTTTATTCATGTGTGTTCTATTCACATAACTTCCCGAATAAACGCAATATTTACATCTTAAATTACAGTTTTGCGTTACTTGTAATGTCATCATATTCAAATTAGTCTTATAAAACTCTTCAAGCCGATCTGTTTCAGGATGCCGAAAAACAATATTTTCGTTCTTGTCACAAAGAAATCCTCGTTGCATCAATAAATCTATATCACTTTGACATTCCTCACTCAACGTATTATACTCACTGCTGATTTGTTCTTTGCTTATTGAAGTATTTGAAATCAACTTATTCAAGAAAACAAACATTTCATCAGAAATATGAACTATTCCGTTAGTGTTTACATCGTATAAATATTTCTCGTTATATATCTCTATCAAATGAATATATGGTATATGTTCAATCATATATTTTTCCTCCTAATTTTAAAAAGGCAGCCTGACTAATATCTCATCAGGCTGCCTATAGCTTCTGAACCTAACTCAAAAAGTTATAGGCTCAAATGCTGCCTGTAACTTCCTATGCCTAACTCAAAAGTGTCATAGGTCCAAACGACTTGTTGTACAGGTTATTGTAAGTTACATTTCCTGTAAGCTGGAGTCCCGTAGCATTTGGAATTGTATTACAATTGCTACATGATGTACACAGACATAAGTTACAATTACATGCACATGCAAAAGCCACCAATGTGCCTTCATCAAAGCCGCCCTTTTTTCCAAGCTTCTTGCTTCCCATAATTTCACCCCCTTTCAAAGATTTAACTATATAGATTCTTGCAAAACCACATATTATGCAATTCTATATTTCATAATTATCTACTTAACTATAGCTATTAAAATTACTTCCAACATTGATGGTTTGATTTGTATATGCCGAAGCCTCTGTAATTCTAATTTGTCCACTACTGGTATTTATGTTAGTATCTGTTTTCTCTGTCAATGCCTTTTTAGCTGCTAATCTCTCTTCCAGTTTTTTCTCTTCTGCTTTTTTAGCTGCTCTTCTTTCTTCTAATTTTTTCTCTTTTTCTTTACTTTCCTTTGCCTTCCTCTCAGCATTCTCTTTAGCAATTTTACCGTCAGGATCACTTGTGCCAGATATTGCCACAGAAATATTGCCATTTGCATCAACCTGATAGCTAAGGTTAGTTAATGTTCCCTGACACCCTGCAACTGCTTTCGCTGCACATTCTGGCAAGGCATTCAAATTTTCCTCTAAAAATTTTGCTTTCTCTGGATCATTTGCACATTTTTTAATAAATGCACTTGATACAGAAACTGTTGTTGGTACACCTTCCATTGATGTCGATTTGTTAAAATAACTAAATTTCTCCTGTAAATACTTAGTATATTCCGTTGCTGTCCTACTTTTTGATCCTGTAGCTGTCGTAGTACCTGTTTTTGCTGTATCTACGCTTTTACTACTTACTTCTCCTGTGCTTTCGCTCTTTGTTCTTGTATCATCCTTTGATTTTGATGCATAATAGTTTGCATAATTACTGCTTACCCCACCATTTACTCCTGTAATTGCCATTATCCTTACCTCCGTTCAATAGTTTTGATCCAATCGCCAGTTTTAATTTTTTATAGATTCCTGCTTTTTTAATAATAATAACAAAATTGAGATAAAGTTCAATTACCCCTGCAGAAAATGAACTGTTTTTGCAGAAAACGGCAAAAAAATCCTTTCAGACATTCGTTATTATTCTGAAAGGACTTCCTTGTACTAATCTAATTTTTCTAACATAATCTTTAATTCATCATTTTTACCTATCAGCTCACTATACCTTCCTATATCAGCAACCACACCTTCCTTCAGCACGATAATCTGATCGACTTTGCTTAATATCTCTTTCTTATGTGTTATAACTATCACTGTTTTTTCTTTCAGCTTAGTATTCAACAATCCGTTAATCTGCTGTTCTGAATAAGCATCCGTATTTGAAGTGGCTTCATCAAATATAACAATCGGCTTATCATGTATCAATGCCCTTGCAAGAGCTATCTTTTGTTTCTGTCCACCGGAAAGCATTGCTCCATTCTGTCCTACCACATAATCTAAAGAAACCTCTTTTATAAAATCTTCAAGTCCACTATCCTTATAAGCAGCTTCTATCATTGCATCATCCACCTGCTTGTACAAACAGATATTATTTCTTATCGTATCATTAAAAAGATATATCTGTTGGCTTACCACTGATACCATATTTCTGTATTCCGACAATGACAATTCTGAAAGATTTTCCGATCCTAATAATATCTTTCCACTTGTCGGCTCATACATTCTAGTAAGAAGATTGATGATTGTTGTCTTTCCTGAACCATTACGTCCGATTATCGCTGTCTTGCTACCCTTTGCAAATGAAATGTCAATATTCTTTAGAATATATTTATCCTTTTCATATGCAAAAGAAACCTGTTCCAATTTCAAATCATTCAGATGCGGCTCTACATTCTTCCGGTTATCCGTTTCTTCCTCCAAATCCATAAAAGCATAATATCGCTTAGTTGACGGGATAATTCCTGATAGAAGGTATCCTATGTTAAGGATTGCAGAAATTGGTCCTGTAACATAAGCACTATATGTAATAAAAGCAAACACACTACCCACCGAAAGCCGGAGATCAAACACCAAATTTGCTCCTAAAATATATAACAGCGTGGAAAGCAACTGTACCATAATGCTGTCTATGATCATATTCCACTGCCCTAACATATTCATTTGCTTTTGCTTCTCTATAATTTCGTTCTGATTGAGTGCAAATTCCTCATGTTTTTTATCAAAGACATTAAACAGCTTAACTTCCCGTACCCCACCAACAGTATCTCCAAACCATTTCGCATATTTTTGATTACTTGTTATGAACTCATCCATAATCTGTTTTTGTTTCTTAGCAAAATATTTCATCACGACACACTTGATCGGAATAAATAGAAGTACCAATATTGTCATTCTAAAATCTATAATAAGTAATCCAATAATACCACCGACCATGCTGAACGCCTGCGTAATTACAAAGAAAACGCTGCTATCAGCAATAGATGTCATCTGGTTAATATCTGTGTTAATATTATTCAAAGTCTCCGCATAATTTGTGTTATTAAAATAGCTTACTCGCAGCTTCATAAGATGGGAAAAAGACTGTTCTGAGAGAAAGTATTGTATCTTAGCTGAAATATCTACACGTTTCTTTTCTTTGATTATATCTATAAGGGAATTTATAGCGTAAATTACCATAGATGCCAAAACCAGCTCAATCAATAATTTCTTATCGCCACCAATAAAGCCATCATCCATGATCCGTCTGCTGATTAGTGGGACGCAAAGGTTCAACCCTGTAGAAATAAACAGGCAACAGACAATCACAGCTATTGTTCTTCTGTATCTGTTCAATAACAAAAGCAATCTCTTTATAGCCTCTTTATTATCCATCTTCATCCTCCGTCAGCTTCGTTTCTATAGTATGATATATTTCCTCAACATCTTTCCTGTCAATCAGTTGTGATATTTTTTTCTCAACCTTTCCCCCCTCAAAAGAAAACTTAGCCAATATATTCTCTCCCTCATTGCAAAGGCTAATCTCTACATCACAATCAGAATATACTTTCAAAAATTTATCCCTATCTTCCAATGGAACGCACCATATAACCAAATCACTTTGTTTATAAAAAACTTGACTTTCTATAAATTTCTTCCATGCTTCATGATCTGTAACAGGCTCCGGCATATACTCTAACCCATACAGTACACATTCCGGCTCCATTCCAATTGTATATGCGTTATAGCCACCATCGGCAAACGCCTTCTTTAATTCAGTAAGTATATAAAAACTATCTATTGCAGTTTCTATTGCCAATATCACTACTGGTACATCAAGACCGTTTCCCCGATAATGGTTATTTACAATCTGTTGTTGTCTGGTTTTCCTACTCCAAAAGAATCCCTGCACATTTATTTTATGAATATCCTCTTTACCGATATATATTAAATTCTTATTCCCTACTTGCAATTTTTCCAAATCGGACATTGAAAATGCTATAATAGTATCTATTTCTTCCTGCACTTCTTCAAATTTTCCCACAACTGTTTCAAAATAATACTTTGCTCTGCTTATTGTTCTTATACCCAATACATACGCTCTGTAAACCCAGTCCGGCTCAAATATTCCCTTAACTATACGCAGTTGGCTTTGCTCACTCGCATATGTCTTTAACTTCTTTATTTCAAACGTGCTATCTTCTTTTAACTTATTAGCAATCAATGCACTTATATATGGAGCTGCATAACTGTTACTCAATGATGTGTTCAATTCCGTATCACAAACTTTAATAGTATGTACAGATGGTACAACAGTATCTATACCCATCTGCATATAATCTTTACAATAGTCCAACGGACTATCTGTAGTTGCCACGCCAATTACATTCGTAAAACTTGCCGGGTATGACACAAAACCAGAATTGGCAGTTGCAGCTATTATAATCATGCCTTTTGTGACATATTTGTTAATCAGGCATCTTAACTTTTCACAATCTCTAAAATCTACTGTTCCTAAACTTAAATTAACCAAACGGACTTCATTTTTATAGCACCATTTTAATGCTGGATATATGCTTTTAATTGCACCCTTCCCATTCTCGTCCAAAATTCTTATGCTAATCAACTGACAATCTGAACAATATTTCTCCAGTATCATTGCACAATTTGTTCCATGTTGGAATTGCTGCTGATCTATATCTTTTGTATCGGCTATACAAATACCATTTTCATCAATAGCAATACTTTTTTCTATCCCTTTTTTTAAGAAAAGCTCATTAATTCCATTATCTATAATCGCAATCCTAATCCCTTTATCCATGACATACCTCAGATTATGCAATTCTTCTGCTTATCCATACATTTCCTTTTTCTACAATTTCATATTTTACCACTCATTTTTAATTCGTTACAAAATCAACCACACAAATATTTTTAATAATATAATTCTTCAAAACAAACGGACTGCGCACTAATTGCTTAGTGCCGCAGCCCACAAAATTCATTGCGCATATGCTGACTTATACACAACAATACATCCATTATTTAGTTTTCTTTGGTCTTTTCGGTTGATGATAAATCGCTGAACATTTAGGCGCTCCGCCAAGCACGTTCTTTTCCACTTCATTCCGAGCAACCTTCTCCACTGCCTTCAAGATCGTGTCTGTTAATTTTTCTGCATTTCTCATTTTACCTTTACCTCCTGTTTTAATATTTTTGCTAAGCACATCAAGGATGAACACAAAATAATAGCTATTGACATATAACTTACATATAATTGATTAATTCCTAAAGCAACCAACATTGCAATTATTGCCGCCTCCATCAATACAAGTAATCTGGCTGCTCTTTTAGTTTCCCTCAATTCTCCCTTATCAAGATCAATGTTTGGATGGTTTACCGTTCCTATAACCTCAATAATAAGCACTGCAAGAACCAATATCGCATACATAGCAACAGAGGACTTTTCAGAAAGTGCCACAGCTACTTTGATAACCCCGATATAAGTTATGATTGTCACAAGATAGCACTGCCAGAATTTATCTGCATGATAACCTCCCGTTCGTTTTCTTAAAGAAAGAAAAAAAACAAGAAAAATAATTGTCGGTATGAACTGCTCAAAAAGTATACCAATAGCCAGCATAGTTCCAACTGCTATTATACGTTCTGCTAATGATACCAAAGCATATTCATAATATTCACTGTTAGACTTTTCTATTATTTTTTTTGTTTCCATTAGATTTACTACATTCAATACCATCTTTTCTATCATATTTTTGTGCCTCTCCTTTCTATTAAGTATAAAGAAAATCACAAATAAAACAATACATTTTGCAGAAAGTGGACACATTTAAGCAGAAAATGGTACAGCAAAACTTTATATTTTCCATCACCTATATTTTTTCTTTAACTAAATCTATTATTATTTTTGAAATATCATTATATGAATTAAATTTTCCTTCTGTTATTGTTTCATCAGGAATCTTTATACTAAACTCTTTCTCAACTCTTGTAAAAAAAACAAGCATTTGATATGGCATCACATCAAATTTTTTAGATAAAAGCGGATAATCTTTATCTTCCTCTGTCATATTGTCTATATTTACATTTAGTGTTGCCTTGATCATTTCTTTAATCTTTTCTTCCATTTTAGCCTCCATTCACAATGATTGAAAATCATCATATTCTCCTAATCTCTCAATCATGTTTTTGTATAGTTGCGAAATAGTGCTACAAGTATATATTGGTATTTCTGTATAATCTACATCCTTTACCCTTTTATCTACCACTAATTGCCCTAAATGTATATATTCAATTGGTGTCAGTTTATCCAATGAATACGCATCTTGTTCTGCATTGCCAACATAAAAACTATCCACTTCTACATTAAACTTATACTTCATCACATTACGCAGCTCATCTAAATAGTTTTTCCCTAAAGTATTACCATAGAGTGACATGATAAAGTAATCAGGATTTATTGCGTTTAAAACCTCATAGGAAGTTATCCCAAAATATCCCACTTGTTTTTTGCTATCCGGCATTATCCCTCCTGGAATACCAACTAATATTACATCCGGCTTTTCAGACTGTTCAATCCATTTTAAATAATGATTATACATTAAGATTTTTTTCTTTTCTGATACTCCCTCATCGTACATAAACTCTGGAAATCTCTGACCACTATACAAAACAGCTTCATTTCTACTGGATATCCATACAATTTTATACTTGTCTTTTTGTAACGAAATAGCCAAATCTATTTGCAGCTCCATTTTGTTAGTTTTTTCCCCCATACCGGCAACTGCTATAATAGGTGTACTAATATCATACAAGATTTCTTCTCCATCAAAAGTAACACTTTCCATCATACTTGAAAAAATTTTTACTTCAACTCTATTCTGTTTACAGATAGTATTTACTTTAACAATTAACTCATCGGACAATCTTTTAAAAATCCAAATTGTTTTATTCATTCGAGCTATTCTATCTATTATTTGAATTATGTAATTTTCATCTACATAATGCTCTGGTTCAGCTAGTAGAAAAATATCAAATTCCTCTACATCCATTTTCTCAGATATATCTTCCACAAGCATATTTCTTGATATCTCATCCGAAACATCAAATATCTTTTTTCCAACATACCCCCAACCACGAACGCTAAATACCTTACTTATTTCAAAACCAATCATATTTTCAGAATATTTTAAAAAAGGATAAAAATTCTCATCATATGGAAATACTGCAATTCTATTCAAAACTACACCCCATTTCTCTCAATGTACAATATTCAATCATTCTTAACTCACACCCTTTTTTGATATCTTTACATCGTGCCAATCGTTTTTCCGGACACAGTTTATCTCCATCATCTATGCCAGATGCACATGAATTACAGTACTCTATTGCCCAACAATTTTTACATTGTTCAGATGTTAATGCACCTATATTTAATAAACTTTTTATTTTTTCTATATCAAATCCGTCCTGCAAATTACCTATAACATATGCGCTACAAGTTTCACTTACTCTTTCGCAAGGATAAAAAACCCCTTCAACTGTCACAAACAACCTTACTGCTCCAGCTATGCATGGTCCTGATGGATGGCATGTTTTTCCCCGGCTATATGGAGCTTTTATTTTTTCATGTATTTCTTGTTTTAACGATCCCACTTGACTATCTACTATTTTGGAGGCAAACTTTTTATCTAATCTTCCAATATACTTTAAATAGCATTTAAACAATTCATACCGATAATTTATATCAAACATCTCACTATACTGAATTTCTTGTTTGTTACCATTTTCATTTAGTGTTGTTGCACCAACGACTGTATCTTTCATAAAATTATATGTAAAAAAATTACTACTGCATTTAAAATCATTCGATATATCTAGCACAGCATTAAAACTTATATTGGAAATAAAATCTGGATATCGATCTATCATTTTCTCCAAATTTTTTATAATACAATGAAAAGTACCTGTTTTACTGTCTGCAAATACTCTGCTTTGGTTATGTACTTCTTCAGGACCATCCAAACTAATTGTAAGATTAAAATTATGCTCATATAAAAAATCTGCTATTTCATCCGTTAATAAAGTAGCATTTGAAGTCATATTAAACCTCAATTCTTTCCCCTCATATAACTTTTCACTATAAGCAACAACTTTCTTGATAAGATCCATTTCCAACAAAGGTTCTCCGCCGTAAAAACTAATTACACCTGCATCTTTATTTATATTATGTGCAAAATAAAAATCCACTGCCTGCTTTGCGATTTCAAAGCTCATTCTCTTTTTTGTATGAGTTCGATTGACATATGAACCAGAATAAACACAATACTTACATCTCAAATTACAATTCTGTGTAACCTGCAAAATAAGCTGTCTTATATTACCATTCATATATTCGCTAACTGTATTTAATGCTGAATGTTCTACTATAATATTATCATTATTAGCTTTTAAATATCCACGTTTTTTTAGTCTCACAATATCTATATCCTGATTCAAAGTATCATTCCCTGCAATTAAACTCTCTATCTTATGAAATGCAGTCTCATTAATACGCACTATTGAATTGCTATTTACATCAAAAAAATAACAATTATCTAGTGTCTGAAACAATTTTACAAATGGAATTTTATCATTCATCTTAATCCAACTTTCCTTATAATATTAGGTGGACAATACATAGTACTGCCCACCCTCATATGCCGTGTTGCTCTTAACTTTAATATGCCCATGTTCCTGAGATTGCTTTTGTCAACAGCTTAGAATAATTCTGCAATCTTAAGGTATTGCTTGCTGTATCGCTTGTACTGCAGTCACATCCCAAAATGCTACACATTGAATCACAACTACAATTAGCAAAAGCCACCAGCGTACCATCCTGTACACTGTTTTTCTTTCCTAATGTTCTTTTCATGCTCATTCCTCCTTTCCTAATATATTTATATAATTTACCTAATTATGGTAATTACATATACATTACATTTTGACCGTTTTTTCCTCATACAATTTTGCAACTTCTTCTTTATGATGAAATATCTCTTTCAGACGCAAACTTTCCAAATACTCATCATCAATTTTTTCCTGCTGTTGACGTTTCTTTAATCTCTCTTTCTCCCAAAGTTCATTTAACTCATCCTTTTTACATTTTTTCGCATAAAAGCTATCCTTGTCCTTAGAGTGGGCATCAAATGCTCTCCCTGCCTCTTTTGCATGATCCTGCATATAAGAATAACCTTTATACCCATTTTCATCAATTTGTATTAGAGTCCCACCGCACATCATATTTGATCCACGGGCATCTTCTCTGATGATATTCATCATCTTGTTTTTAAACTCTTTATCCACCATCATCTTTTCAAATGCACTATCTGTTATTTGTACAGAAATATTTGATCCCCACGACATAGAATCTATTTCTTTCCAAATCTCTTTCTTAAAGATTTCCAATTTCTCAGTCTCTGATATCTGCTGTGCTTGATTAGTACCTGCTACTCCTGATGTAGACCTTTTAACGTTCTGTGTCTGAACAGAAAAATTACCTAATATAGAATCAACACCCATGCTACAACCTCCTTTGATATATATTTTAATTTTATACATAATAAAAAAGATTGCAATATGCTTTGCAGAAAGTGACCGCTTATTGCAGAAAATGACATGAAAAAAGCATCCCATACTGTCAATCTGACTTTATAAGATGCTTTTTATCAATCCGGAATGATAATTGAAAAGTAGAACTCTTGATTATCATCTTTTATAACATAGGAACCATCATACTTCTCAATAACTTCTATGATATTTTTAATTCCCACTCCGTGGTCCTCTGTCTGCAACATTTTTGTAGATTTTATTTCTCCATTCTCATAAAGAATAGGATTGTTAAATGTATTTCTAACCCCTATTTTTATCATGCCATCTTCATTAACAAATTTCAATTTTAATATTCTTCTGCTACTATCGCACTTTCTACATGCCTCAAGCGCATTATTCAGCAGATTAGATAATATTGTAACTATATCTTCGTCAGCAATCCTCAACTCCGACAAATCGTTTACCCGTAATACAAACACGATCCCGTTTTCATCTGCCTCCTGATACTTCGTATTTAAAATTGCATTGACTATTACATTATTAGTATCAATAGCATCCAATTCCTTATCCAGTTTACCGCATATTCCCTTTACATACTCCTCTAATTTTGAATACTGTTTTTTCTCCAACAAGGATTCTATACATTCAATCTGGTTCTTATATTCATGTGTTCTTTTTTTCTGCCTATCAAAGTTTTCCGATATTGATTGATACTTTTCTGCCTGATTTTTAGCTTGAAGCTGAAAAATCCTATTTTCATATAGCTGTGTTTCCCTCTCCACAATATCATTGATTAAATAAAACACTACTATATTCATACCAATCATGCCAAATGCGCCTATGAATAATAACATCGTCTGCTCCGATGTTTCCACATATTTAAAGAAAGAAAGCATAGATGTTATTATTATAATCGTAAATATCGGAAAAATCAGTAATTTCAGCCAATCTGTGTCAACAAGTATATCTGTAGATTTATCTCCTAACTGCTTTTTTTTTATAAGAACACACAAAAATACAATTGCCTTTGCAAGCAGAATGACTAGCACATTCTCCAAATTATATTGTTTCCCTATTGTCTCACTGCCTAAACAAAGCTCATTGTTAATAGCGTATGCTAAATAATCTGTTGATAACAAGATTGCTTGATACAGCAATGCTAATGTAAATGATTTGCGTATGCTAATTTTAACATGCCAAAACATAAATAAAGCATAGATTGAAACTACAACAATCTGTTTTAATATAAAAATACCTGACAATGCCCTTACAGCTAAAAGTACGCTGCTTTCCAATAATATCAACTGAGCAATGTTGATCCATCCTTTTTTTCGTACCTTTCCAAATGTTTCATAGAATATTTTACTGCATAACACTTCAAAAAATAAAATTAATATTTCCGACAATAAATCAGACATCTAAACTTCTCCCTGATATGATACGAACTGTTCCTTAACATATGTATATCTTGCTTTTGGAATAACCAGTTCAACCCCATTTGTCAATACCACTTTATATCTGACAACATTCTTTATGTATTTAATATTCACAAGATAACTCTGATGTATTCTTACAAAATCATTTGCTGCCAGTCTATCTTCTAATGCATTCAGCGTTTCATACATGGTATAAATCTTCATATCATCCTCCATAATATGAAACTCAAGCTTATGCAGATTACTTTCTATATACAATAATCTTTCCAGTGATACTTCTTTTGTACCTTCTTTAAAATCAAACTCTCTTTTAGCGACCGAATAATTTAATTTCTCCATAATAGCATTCATGCACTCATTAACTGTACTCTGAAAATTGGCATTGCTTTTTAATAAATATCGAACAGCGTCTAACCGATATCCCTCCAGAGAATAATTCACATATGCAGTCACAAATACAATAAACACTTCCCTGCTTACTTCTCTGATCTTCTCAGCCGCCTTGATACCATCAATCTTCTCCATATTAATATCTAAAAACACAGCGGTATATCTTACTACCTCAATTCCCAATTTTACTAATGCCTCACCAGAGCTATATGTATCTATTTCAAAAACGAGTCCTTTTTCCATCATATAACCAGAGATTAGTTCTTTAAGTTCTTCTGCAAAAAAACTTTCATCATCACATATAGCAATCCTGAACATCTATTTTATTTCCCCCTTTCCTAATAATTTTATAGTAGTCTGTTCTCGATATTCTATGCTCCGCCCACCTTGTATTTCGACACATCTTACCAAAACCTTTAATTCTCTCTGCATTTGTAGTAAGAAAAAGCGATATGAAAATATTCATGACTATCCTATTATGCTGGTGATAAACCAAACTCCCCTTATATTTTATTTATCTTTAACACGTTAGTCAATTAAATTACATAAAACGACCATATTTTGCAGAATATGGCACAAACTGGCAGAACCTATTTCTAAATCAGCAATTTCCATATCCTCTAATTTCCGGTTTCTATTAAGAAATATCCATAAAATCTACGATTTGAACCCATTTTAGTCCATTTCACGTTTGTTTTTTTCAGAAAAAGTGTTATACTAGGGTTATTCCCATTCAACACCCAAAATATAAAGGAGCAATGATTATAGATATGAAGATTCAAGACCTAAACATTTCTGCAGCCTCAAAATCTGCCTTGAAAAGCATAGGCTTGACTATGGTTTCAGAACTTGCAGGACAGAACTATATTACTCTAATAAACAAATTCCCAAAGAATTGTAACATTGAACCCGTGATTAACGAACTGAACACTTTAGGCTATCTATTGCCGCCAAGCAACGAAATATCAATCTATGATGTTTCTATGTCAAAACGGCTACAAAATGCCCTTATACGAAATGGTGTAATGTATCTTTCGCAGCTTTCTTCCTATCCTAAAGAAGAAATTCTGCATTTCCGAAACTTAGGAGAAAAAACAGCAATAGAATTGGAACAAATCTGTCAGAAATATAATATTGAGATACGATCTATGCTATCCATCAAAGAATATTTTGATAAATACCAGTTCCCATCAAAAATTTACCCCATTTTGTTCCAAAACAATATATCCTGCTTAGATGATTTTAAGCATATAACAGCCAATGATTTGTACCATATATGTCAAGACGATTACTGCCTTACCATGCAGCTCTATTATATTTTAACGGATAATGGAATTTTATTTGACAACTGGCAGGATAAGTATATTTTTGAAATTCTGCCAGAAAAAAACGCTGCTTTGCTATGGAAAAAGCATAACATCAGTATGCTTTCACAAATGCCCTCCTGCAATGAATGTAAACTAAAACAAAGTCTTTCATCTTCAAATTCATTTTCAGTAGCAATAAAAGAATTGTTATCAATCGGATAAATAAAAAATATTTCAGTAAAATGACAGGTCACACCGATCTGTCGTTTTTTATTTCAGCAATTCATCATACGTTGTTTCAAGTACGTTTCTGATCGCCCTAAGCTGTGACGCTTGTATATGCTGTATTCCCCGTTCTATCTTTACCAACGCTTCTCTGGTCAAGGGTACATTCTGTAATTGCATCAATGTTACCATTTCTGTCTGCCGTATTCCTTTTTCTTTTCTAATACGCCTAATATTCTTCCCAATAAATATTTCATCCTGCTTTATTTTCTGCTCCATTTTATCACCATACCCCTGAACCCATTTCGGTTCTTTTTAGAGTATTGTATTCAATAAAGCTATTGAAAAGGGACTGATTTTAGTCCACTTTATGTATTTTTTATTACAGAAATCGGGCAAAATGCAATTTTACATTATATAAAATACTTCCGTATTGCTAAAACTATCTTTCTACTTATACATATGAGGTAACTATATTCAGTTCATTTTCTGTCTAAAACTGTCATTTTCTGCTTTCATTATTGCTATTTTATCTTTATCACGAGTAAAATGGAATAAATAAGGGAGTGAAAATTTATGGAATTATATATAGATGATTTAGAAATTTCTTATTACACTAAAAACATTCTTCACGAATTAGGCTTGACTATGGTTTCCGATCTGGCAGGTCATAATTATATTTCACTGATACAGAAGTTTCCCCTAAAGCGCCACTACGTCTCTGCTATTATTCAGGAACTTAATAGTATTGGGTATTTGCTGCCCCCGGAAAATGCAGTAACAATTTATGATGTACCAATGTCTCAGAGGCTTTTACACATTCTTGAGAGAAATTATATCCTCTACTTATCCCAATTATCGCTTTGTTCTAAAGAAGAACTTGCCCGTATGCGTAATCTCGGAGAACGAACAATGATTGAACTGGAAGAAGTATGTAAGGCTCATGGTATAGAATTACGCTCTGTACAAAGCATTAAAGATAAACTGGCTCCGTATCATTTGTCTTTTAATTCAATTCATTATGAGGGACTATATAAATATAAGATTGATACTTTTGATGAGCTGAATAAACTGACTACTTATGATTTACATATGATTTGCCAACAGGATTACAGGGAGACTATGAAAATATATTATATTCTAAAGGATAAGGGGATTATTTTTCAAGAGTGGGAAGATAAGTATCTGTTTGAAATTATGCCAAAGAAAGATGCTCATACATTAGACAGAAGATACCGTATATACACTGTTTCGCAGCTATGTTCCTGTGCTGAAATATTCATTGATAGTATGCCTTCATCTATTTTACCCAGTGTGAAAGCGGTGTTGGAAGAATATAATTAAAAATTTAGCAGGCAATAATAGGAATATTGTTGCCTGCTAAATAAACATAGAAATCATATAATTCAAAAATCCTTACATATTTCAATTTTTTTACTGATTTACTGCGTTCTCGTATTAAACCAGTTGTAACCTTTTTATTATATTTTTGCATCAAATCTCTTTTGCATCACTGACTCTTGAGGAAGATGTAGGATATCATTAGTAAGAGGTATTATTCGACCTCTACGAGCCAATGTATTCACCAGCATTTGCAAAGCACTCATATCCGGTTGAGTTAATGATGCCCCATTTTTCCCATAGGTATTACCTTTAATTTCCGAAAGGACTTCATTTGTATAATTCATCTGATTTCCAAGCCACTGCTCAAACGTTGAAGAAGTGGCTTTTTCTTTATGTAATGTCCTCTCCTGTTCTTTTCGATAATTTTCCCAGTATTGATTATGCCTCACTTTTTCATTTTGCAGCCAAGTTCTTTGCCCGGAACCATACCCATAATCAGTATCAATATCATAGAGCGAACCATCCTTATAACCAATGGTAAGCCCTCTTTCATCTTCGTTATCCCATCCTTCTTTTGCAAAGACCTTATAATCATTATACAATGATGACATAGGTAAATCATCTATTTCACCATTAGCACGCAATTCATTATACCGTTCAGTTACCACATCCCATAAATTTTGACCATCTGGCGTATAAATTATACCATCTTTATTTTCTAATTTTCTCATATCAAATCCTGTTAGATCATTTACAAAATGCCACATAACTGCTTTTCCCTGATAAGCTGTATCATATAAATACTGCTTTGGTTGCTCGTAACCATTATATGCGGGATTGCACCAACGTAAATGTTCATACAGATATTTCCCATTCTTACCCTGATTGAGAACTTGTTCAATCTGCCTTGCTAATGCATCATCTACACCGCTAACATGAATTTTATACTCATATGGATCAACTCTTAGCTGTAAATCTGTTCCCTCTGGAATAATAATTCCATTTTCTTCAAAAAGTTGGTTGACGGAATTGTTTATACCATTACGCACTTCATCATTCCATTCAGCATCGTTCATAATCCCACCGCCAAAAGTTTTTTGTATAACTGGATCATAACTATTGACTGCTGCAGGCAAACCATTCAATACCCTTTTTTCTGCTTCTGAACAAATTTGTCGTTCCCGTTGTGTCAATCCCTTTACATAATACGGGGATTTTGTATTATAATATTTATCCCATATATGTTGCGCTGGATTATTGAATTTTTTATTTTCTTCATTCACCTTTGCATAATGTTCATCAATTACTTTCGTATATTTTTCATACTTAGCAATAATAGAGGGAATGGGAAATGTTGTTCCATCACTTTGACGTGTTGTACTCTGATTTAAAGATGTCCGGTCTGTATAGATTGGAGCATTGGTATTTCTCTGATTTGATATTACTATCTCATCACTATTTTTAGAATATGTTACTGTTTCTCCAACCTTATCATTTTTTGACTGAGGTGCCGAAGGCGAAGGCTTATTATACTCAGAATAATTTTTTGCTGCATATTGATATGAAATATTAGTAATCATTAATTTTCACCTTTCTTGACAATATCATCTATGGCAAATCTTGATTGGAACGCCATAGATGATATTTCGCTATAAAATTACTTGAATAACTCGTAATTGGTATACTGTATATCATAGTCCCAATGGAAAGTCATTTTCACCCTGCTCATTGTTGTACTCTTAAATGCTGTTTGAGTGTATCTAAATCCCCATAATTGTCCTACCTCTACATTATTTTCTGTACCAATATTAAAGCTACCACTATCAGCCGATGTGTATGCCGATGTAAGCCAGCCTAAACCGCCCGGATTTAATTGGTGATGAACACCTCCTACACTATATGAAATAGAACTTGATGTTGAAATTCTATCTACAATTGCATGTGGCGGAACATTTGAATTATTAGCTAAATTCATTGTCAGTACAGTTGATGTGCTGTTTCCCGGATTACTTGCTGTACCTGAAAAAGTAAATGTACCATAACCTGATTTAATCCGAGTATTAATGGAAGGTGAACCACCGCTTGAAATATCCATTGGATCTACTTTAGTTACTCTTATATATGCAATATTATTTGTCTGAGTACCATCCACATTAACAACAAGGTTGTTAAAACTGCTGTTACTGCGTGATATCAAACCTCTAGGCGCAAGATTAGGCAGCAAATCACTTCCTGAAAATCCATAATCTAATGGTTCTCCATTATTATCAAGAAATTCTATAAGTGTACCCTTTTCAGATTGAGAAAGAAGTAAACTTGCATATACTTTATCTCCTGCATCTATAGAGAACTTATAATACGCCTGCTGCTGTCCTTTTGGTGTTACATCTGGAAGTTTTGTATACGCATGTTCCCAGTCACCAAAATCATATGCTGTTCGTATTGTTGAATATACTGATTTGTCCGCCAGTTGTAATGTATAATCACCAAATGCAAAATCCTCTCCCGTTGCATCTGAATATACTTTTATAAAATATGTTTGGCTATCTAACACATAATTGCTGCCCGCTTTATCTGCTCTTACCAAACGATTTCCCTCAGTTGCACGATAAACCTCTGCCTGATAATTTCCTGCTGTTACTTCATACACACCCTGATTGACATTTGCAACATACCAGTCCTGATCATTTTCCACATGCAAAGAACCATTCCCAGATAATCCCGAAATACTTGTTGCTTCAAATGCACTATCATTTGGTTCATTACTATCAAATGATCCCGCTGCATCAAGGCTAATGGTCAATGTGAAACTTTCTGATGAGCTGCTCCCATTTGATGACAATACACACATCGCAAAATTCCCTACCGTTGCCTGATTGTGAACATACGATATACCTTCATCAACAGTTTTTCCAGTATCGGGATCTATATATGTACCCAATGCACTCGCTTTAATTAATGATAAAGAACCGTCCTCCGTAACTGATGCCAGTACTAAATCATAATTTAGATTTTCATTATTAGGGCAGTTTAAAGTTGCATTAACTATATCTCCCTCACCCAGACTAAACTGAACAAGTTTTAAATCATCTTCAGCCGTGATGAAATCAGTAAACTTTTGTGTAATACTCGCTGCACTTCGCATTGAAGATTCTGATGCCAAATCCCCCATCGAAACACCTGATTCCACACTATAACCTGAAAGGTTTACATTGCTTTCCGTCAACGGCATATTGCCAGTGTCTTTACGCAAGATTTCATCAACATTCAATTCCGGCACTTCTTCATCTTTTTCTGCTACTGATGAAGTCTGCATAATCGAAGCTAAATCTTCAATTGATATTTCATCCTGTGATAAAAACTCTGCTTCCGCCTCTGGAACTACTATACCTTCATCCATTGAAGTTTCTGTTACAACTTCTGTTACTTCTGACGCATTTGCAACAAATACTGGTGTACTACTGCTTACAACCATAATTACAGCCGCACTCAGAAAACTAATAATTTTTTTGTGCTTCATAATTTTCCTCCTTTTACTTAAATATACAATTTACATTCTAAGCAATACACGACTTTCCTCCTTCCCTCACAAAAACACTAAATTTTGTCAGAATGTATATTGTAATGCTATATCTGTGCTCTTGAAATATAGCAAAAAAAGATTCGGAAATCCATACCTCTTGCAGAAAATGGTTCTCTTATGCAGAAAATGACCACCTAACTTTTATATTTTTTGCATGTGTATTCTTTATTTACAAACCTTTAAAAGCTATACCCATCTATATTTACGACAAAAAAAAGATTATCTTAATATTCTTTGCAGAAAGTATCCCGTTTTTGCAGAAAATGACCAAAAAGTTAAAAAAGTCCTCTTGAGCCTAACTTAGTTTTAGCTCAAGAGGACTTTTTTCTGATTTCTATTTTTATCCCAATACTTTCTACACTATCATGATATACAAACAACTAATCTATATAACTTCTTTACGCTTGTACATCAAAAGTGCTTTGCGAACTATCAACACTCACCGAATCGACATTCGTTAAGGGAATGCCCCTTTTTGCATTTCCCCATGCCTCATTATATATCGTACACATTTCTGTTTGACGAGCTGCTTCTGCATTTGTTGTATACATCGTCCAACCATTATTGGAATAAGTTGCTACCATTTCTCCATTTTTATCATAAAATTCAATATAATCAGTCTGACCAGACGGTAACTTTTGGTACTTTACTTTTCCCTCAAGAATTGTTGCAAGTAGATCAATTGGTTTTAATCCCTTCTTCTTATTTTGTGAAATTGCTTTTAAGCCGGTGCCAATGATTCCTTTTCTATCTGGTGACACCTCAGATGTATATTTTTTCATAAGTTTATTAAAACCATCTGATTTGTTTTGAAATTGCCCGTTTTTAAAATCTATATAAGCCTGTTCTGCTATTTGCTTTTTGTAATCTGCATCACTAACATTACTTTTTCGCTTAGAAAACACATAATCATCATCAAAATCCGGCAGGTGTATTCCACCTATGCTATTTGTTCCCGAAAAATATCGTTGCTGTAATGAAGTATTAGTCAAATTAACATTCATCATACCACCTCCCTACAAAAAGCAGAAAAATCAATCTTTTAAAACTCATCATCCCAATATATCGTTATGGACGGTTGATATGACTTTGTTCCTATGTCTAACGAACTCATATTTGTTGCATTAAATGAAATTGTATATGTACCATTAGCTGCCGAAGCAAGGAACTTACTTGTTGTCAATGTCTTGTTTGCCTGCCCAGTCCATCCAATTTGTTCTGTTCTTCCATTTGAACTTGAAATTGTCAAGTAGTTACATACAATTGCTCCTCCTGAATAAGTCATTGATCCTGTATTCACAGTTAGTTTTGTAATAATAGCATCTTCTGGTAAATCCGAAACTCTAATAGAAACTGTATTAGAATTTCCTCTTTGTTTCGGATTAAGAACTATTGTCATTTTTGACGTTGCTTTATATGGCTTACTTCCAGTTGCAGCAAATGTCGTTATTGGGGTTGTCAACATCAGCGCCATCACCATTACCATTGCAAAAATTCTTCTTACTACACTTTTGGTTTTCATAAATGCCTCCTTATTATTTCACTCTTCATCTAAAAATTTAATGCCTTCTTTAAACAATAAATCCAATTTTTTCAAACAGTAATTCACAATATTTATGTATATCATAATTTCCGTTTCTTAAAACAGAAGAAAACAAAGATTTTATGTCTATATCTCCTCCCATTTTTTCATATTGCTCCTGATAAAGCGAGCGGAACTCTAAATATGAATCTCTAATATAATCGCATACATGATTTATATCAAAGGTATCAAACGCTTCATCCAATTTTATATTCTGAAATTTTCGCTTGTTTTCTGCATTTTGCCTTTGACTTTTTGCAACCATTTGATCCCATTTTATCAGTTCCTCAAAACCTCTATTTAGCTTTTCCAGTTCTTCATCCATTGACAGCAAGCGTCTCTTTCCATCCTCTGTTTCATCACATACATATACTTCTCTTGTCCCGTTACTGTATCCATCTACAATTTTTTGATACATAGTTGAATAGGCATGTATGGCTCCTGTTATAATATCATCGAACCCATACCCATTTTTACTTTCACGAATACCTTTTAAATATTTAGTCTTTTCATCCCACAATGCTTGAAGGTAATCATTTGACCAAACAGTTTTAGGTACCGTTTCTCTGACATAGTTTGCGTAATCAACATCTAAGTCAAACCTATTATGTATATATGCGTTTTCAGGATTACTTCCAGTGACCTCGTCTGAATGCTCTATCTTCCGTTGCCTCAGTTCGCTACCTGTATGGATAGCCGCAACGCTATCTCCTACCCTTATCATCAATCATCTCCTCCGTCTGGTTCTTCTCCATTCCAATAAGGATAATAATATTTCATGGTGTAAGGTCTGGTAAAGGAAAGTCTATAATTTAAGTTCTCATAAAAATAATTATACCATTCAATATCTATCACTTTACCTGTATCTGGATCAATATATAAATTTGCCATATTCAGGTCTTTCCAAAACGTCATGTCACTGGAACTCCCTGTCCCTCTAACATGAATCCAATAACAAGGCGTACTCCAATCAAATACGGACAATGTTAAAACATACTTGTCCTTTATTCCAGAAAATGATGAGCTTAGAACATGTACTACATCAGGAATGGTCTGTTGATATTCCAATGGCAATGATGTTCCTTCTGTTTGTAAAAGGCAAACATTAAAATTTGATGTTCTCCTCAAAGAAATATCATAATTCACCGAGCTTGAACTTCTCTCATAGGAATATGAAAAATCTATCTCATTTCCATTTACATAAAAGTTTGTTCTAGCAGCATTAAATTGGAAAACTATATTTGCTCTATCACAAACGGCATAAAACCTTGCCGTTGCGTCTGTTGATATTGGTGCAATATTATGTATATATAAGGTATATCCTCTTGTTGCTGAATAACTGCCATCAGTGCTTAAAACAACAAAGTAATGAGTTCCTTCATTTAATGCGTATAAATTATCCTTGATTGCATACATTGCATCACCAGTATAATAATAGACAGCATACTTATCTGAAGTATATTTTAATTCAAACCTTACAGCACTCGCCTCTGTTAGAGTGAGTTTATAAAAATCAATATCATATGGACTATCAATAACACCACACGTTCCATTTAAATCAAATACGCCTGAGACTTCTGTCGCAGTCGAAAGAGAATCATTAAACTCATAGTCCACATCCCTAGTACTGGTATAAAAACCTAATGAAAAGTTGCCACTACCTTCATACCCACTTACCGCAATAAAATAAGTCCCTGCTTCAATCTTTCCAGCGATTGCCTCATCAGCTCCAGCTCCTTCATTCAAACTGTTTCCTATGATCGACAATTCCCCACTATCAGCATTCAAACTAAGCAAATATAAATCAGCATCAACTGTATCATCCATCTCCAAATATATTGTTAATTTGCTTAATTGTTCTATGGTAAAATGATACCAACGAAACTCGTCTGCTACTAACGAATTTGTTTTCTTTTCACCATTCAGTATTTCTACTGCATTGTTCGGATCAGTGTTATCCTCCCCATCATTCATATCCAATGTCTGAAGCCCTTCTAAGAAAAATGTTTGTTCACATTTTTCATTTCCTTCAGCATTATAAGTAATTTCTGGCACTTCAACCGTCGGTATTTCGATTTCTTCCTGTTCAAAATTTTCAAATGTAGTTACAGCCTCTACATTTGCATCATTTTCAGTTGCTTGAACAGTCATACTACTACCAATACTTGCTGTAAAAAGCACTGCTACTGCCATTAACATAGCTAAAAGTTTTCTTTTTACCATTTTGTTTCCACCTTTCCACTAAATTATTGATAAAGTAATTAAAACTTCCATTTCACAATAGCAAATTCAAATCGTATTTACAATATGTCGTGCAGAAAGTGTCTCATTTATGCAGAAAACGACCAATGGAACTCCTCGCAACAAAGCTATGGGAATTTTACCCTAAGGGATTAAAACAAAAAATCCCCTTGAATCGAACCTTAGTTCAATTCAAGAGGATTTTTTCTCTATCGGCTCTTTCCGCTCTTTACAGGCACATTCTTTGTTGCTTTATCCTTTGTCACTTCTTTTACTGCTTCTTGTTGGTGGGCTTCAAAAGCCTCTGCCCCATACTGGAACTCCGGCTCTGCCACACTTGCAAGCTCCACTGGGTTTACAGCCTCCACATTGCTAATATTCCCACGCTCCTGCCCTGCCTTATCCGTCTGATACTGTTTCACATTGGCGGCGAGCCGTTCTGTCTTTTCGATAGCGGCATCCGCACAATTCAATATCCCGGACAGCAGCTTTCTCTTTGCCTGAAACGGCTTCTTGATCAGTTCTGTCTTTGAGAACTTCTTCTCCCCATATTCTTTTTCCGGCTTATCTGCAAAAGTACGGAACGTGTTGGCAATCTTCTGTCCGGCTTCTCTCATGCCCTTACCGAAAGCATCTATCTTTCCAATGCTCTTATCCACATCTGCTATGGACTCCTGCACGTTCTGGCGGATATTTTCCAGTTTCTTTTTAATCCCAAGAAACTCCGACACTTTGTTTAAGGCAGCTTTCCCTTTCTGCTTTACCGCTGTTACAATCTCCCCCGCCTTTGCCTTGATCTCTGTCTTGACCTCAAACAGTTTTTCTTTCATAGCTTTGCAGTCCTGTTCCAGCTTGTTTACTGCCCTTTTAAGTGACTGTTTCAGCCCTTTCTCCGCCTCACGTTCTTCCATTTTATGAAGCTGGTCTTTTACTGTCACAAGTTCCTGTAAAACGGAATCCATCTTTTTCTCCATTACATCAACATACGCTGCCATTTCAAAGATACTGTTCGCAGCCTCTTTCATATTGTTCTTGCGGAGCAGCTCAACCAGTTTCATAATATTCTGTTCCTCTGTAAGCTGCATATTTTCTGTCATTTCCATTTTCTTTTCCCTTTCCACAGGGCGGTTTCCCGCCCTGTCCTTTCTGATTTTTGTTATTGCTTAACGGAATGGCAGCGGCTCACCACTGACCTTCATAAAGCCCCTGTCATCGGTGGTCTGCATCTGCTGTGAAGCTCGTTCCTGTCCCTCCTGCACCGCCTGCTCCTTTGCCTGATGGTACGTTTCCAGTACCGCATTGTTGACCTTCTCACGGAACTCCTTTGTGATTGGGAAACAAACGTCCTTGTACTTGTTGCCTGCCTTATAGGACGGCATTGCCACAAACATTCCGTTCTTGCCCTGCACCACGCTCACATTACCCACCGCAAAGCTGTCATTCAACACAATGTTGGCAAGACCGACCATGTTGCTGCCCTCACGCTCAAAAGGCGTTACTCTTACCGTGAAATCCGGCTCGTCCGGTTCGTCTGCATCCATCTTGACCTCTGCTTTTCCGGTCTGCTCCATTTCGTCATAGAGCCTCAAAATGTCCCCGTACAGTTCCTCACGGAACTCCTTTGTAATCGGATTGCACACATCTTTGTAGACCGGGTTGTTGTACTCGTCCCTCTCCTTTGTACGGAAACTGGGCATGGATACAAAATTACCCTTGCTGCCCTCAAGCACTGCTACATTCGTGACCTTGAAGCTGTCCCCGAACACGACAGTTGCAAATGCCCTCACGCTTTTTTCCGGTTTGTTTACTGCGTTTAACTGGATTGAATACTCCATAAGTTCCTCCTTTTCTGTCCTTCTGGACGATAAAATATTTTTTTCTTATCTGAACTGCCCTTCACTTTAAAAGTATCAGGCAGGTTCATTCTTCCGCTGTCAGGTTTCCATCCGGCAAACAGATAAAGCAGAATAATTGTCCCAACTGCTCTAAATCCGTTTTCCCATGCAGGTAATTCGCAAGGGTTATCAGAAAGCCATCCTGCTCATAGTAAATCCATTCCTCCTGTCCTTCCTCTTTCACGACGGTAATCGCAAAATCAGGCAGATAACCGCCTTCTTCCCCGTCATAATTGCAGAATACCCCTTCATGCAGGTTCAGCCCCAGTTCCGGGATATGCACCCACCATCCGCTGATGACGATCTGGTAATCAACATCGCTTTCCATGATGTCGTCAGGGACTTCCATAAGCTCCATCCCTGCAATGATCTCTTCCACTTCTCCCAGTCTGTATGCCTTTTCCATATCAGTCCGCCTCCTTATAGATACAATGGTAGATCAGGCGCATGGTTCCGCTGTTCTCACAGGTCAGCAGGGTAAGCTCTGTTTTTTCTCCCTGTGCTTTCACGGAATTGTCATACGGTCCCACGACTTCCCATGAAACGACCTCATACTGATGCACATTTCCCTCTTTATCCGTAATCTTTACCACATCACCCTCTGCAAGCCTGTTAAGGTACTTGAAATAAGTGCCGTATCGACTCCCCCTGTGTCCGGCAAGCACACAGTTCCCCTTGCTGCCGATTGCCGCAGTATCGGATATATGCCCGATCCCATAGGCAAGCTGTTTGCTGTCCGCACCTTCCACGACGGGATATTTCAGCTCTAAGGCTTCTATCTCAATCAGTCCGATCACGTCCCCGGACGATAGCATGGCTGCATCCTCTTCACTAATGGGGGCTTTGGTATCCGCCGCCTCCGTTTCATTTTCTCTTTCTTCCTCTTTTTCATCATCCTCCATATGCTCCTGTTCCACACTCTGCTCAAACTGTTCTATCAGTTCATTTGTCTTTTGGTTCCCGTAGAAATGATAGAAAAGGGGGACTGACATAGCCGCCAGTCCCGCCGTAATAAATACCGCTGCCAAGATTTTCCGTATCATCTTCCCTCTTTTCCGGGCGGAAAGCTATGATAACTGTCCGGCTCTGCCACCCTTGCATTGTCCTGTTCTTCGCACAGGTCTATATCCTCTGTCTTTCCGTTCTCAAGATCCAACTGTACATTCAGCTCATTTAAACGTGCCACTTTCTCATTCAGCTCCCCTTCCTGCGTGAATGGCTTGTCATATTCCTGCCTTGACTGTTCCATGTCACGCTGGTACTGCTCGATGCGCTTTTCCAGCTCTGGTATGCCGACAGGTATGCCCTGACATAAGTTTTCCAGTTTTATCATGTTCCCCACAGGGCTTGTGGATAGTTCCGCCTTGTAGTCGGTCTTTCCACGCAGCACCATATAATTTACTCCGATAAAATTCTTTTCCACCAGAAGCTCAAACCCCTTAAAATTGCCGATGTGGGTAGTTTCCCCGTTCTTGCACTGGCTGACCATCTGCAGCATGAACGTACCGCCCTCCGTGCGCTCCGTGAATTTTACGCCTTTTCCGGCAGCATCCACGGTAACCGCAAAATCCGGCTCTGCAATGAGCGCTGCCTCTGCGGTTTTTGCGTCCTCACGCACACAGGCTAGTTTTGTCTCAGACGCCTTGATGAGTTTCGGGTAACGGATCATGAAATTGTCCTGTAGGGAATACCTCTGGCTGTCATAACTGCTTTTCAACATTTTCAGCCGCTGTACGTCATTTTCAAGCTGCATTTTTTCCTTAATCAGCGGGTTGCCTGTCGCTACTGCTTTTATTTCCGCATAAGAAAGGGTTGCCTCGTCTATATCCTCACAGGTTCTTGATACTGCCTTGCTTGTCATGACCTGCGAAATGAAACGCTGCTTGTTTTCCACCAGCGACCAGGAATAAGCGTCAAAGGTTCCTTTTGTAACATAGCGGTAGATTGCCACCTCGTCATTCTCGTTGCCCTGCCTTACACCACGCCCTTCCCGCTGCTCTATGCAGGAGGGCTTCCACGGGCAGTCTACATGGTGCATCGCCGTAATGTGCGCCTGCACGTTTACACCCGTTCCGCACTGGTCCGTTGAGCCGATCAGTATCTTCTTTTTGCCGCTCCGCATATCCCTGAAAAGCGCCTCCCGCTGTGCATCGGTCTTTGCGTCGTGTATAAAAGCGATTTCCTCTGCCGGGATTCCCTGTTTTACCAGTTCGGTTTTCAGGTAATTGTAAATATCAAACTGACCGCCGTTTTTGATGCGCTCCGCCCAGTCAGGCGTCCATGCCGTTTTTGGTGTGCCGATGTCCGAGAAAATAAGCTGGCAGCCGATCTTACCGTCCTTGTTTCCGGCAAAATATTCGGCTGCCACGTTTGCTGCTACCTTATTCAGTTTCCCGTCCGGGTTGTCCGGCGCATGAAGTTCCAGAAGTCTTGCGTCCGTCCCTAAAAGCCTTGCTTCTCCCGTTATTTTGAGGAAATTGTCCTCTTTCGGATCAACGCCGCCCCCATGAATTGCCTCCGCACGTTTCGCAAATTCCTCCATGACCTGTTTCACATACCAGTCCGGCTCGCTCTCCACGATGATCGGCTTTCCGCTCCTTAATGCGGGTACTGGGAGGTTTAACATATCGGGAGTCTGCACGTCTGCCACCTCACGGAATGAGGTCATAAGCTCCGGCACGTTTGTGAACTTGTTGAAACGGCTCTTGAAGCGGAAACCGCTGCCCTCAACGGTCAGTTCCAGTGCGGTTGTCACTTCCCCGAAGTTCGACGCCCATGAATCAAAATGGTAAATCCCCATCCGTTCCAGTGTCCTTTTCTGTAAATAAAGCTGCATCACATACAGCTCACACATGGTATTGCTCACAGGCGTTCCGGTTGCGAACACAATGCCCCTTCCGTCATTAATCTCATCGAGGTACTGGCATTTCAGGTACATATCCATTGCCTTTTTTGAGCCTGTACTGGATATGCCCGAAACATTGTTGATTTTGGAGAAAATCGACAAATTTTTAAAGTGGTGCGCTTCGTCCACCATGACGGAATCTATGCCCAGTTCCTCAAAGGTAATCAGGTCATCCTTGCTGCTTTCATCCGTAAGCGCCTTTAGCTGTTCATCCAGTTTTTTCTTCTGTGCCTCCATCTGCTTGATGGTCCACTGTTCCCCGTTTTCCGACTTGATTTCATCAATCGCATAGGAGATTTCCTGTATCTGCGCCTGCAGCATACGCTCTTTCCGCTCCTTTGAGATCGGTATCTTCTCAAACTGCGAGTGGGACATGATAACACAGTCATAATCCCCTGTTGCAATGCGGGACACGAACTGTTTCCTCCGGCTTTTCTCAAAGTCACGCTCCGTTGCCACAAGGATATTTGCGGACGGGTAAAGCCGCATGAACTCCCCTGCTGTCTGCCCTACAATGGACTTCGGCACCACAATGACGTTCTTGTTGGCAAGACCGAGCCGCCGCTGTTCCATGCACGCTGCCATCATCGTAAAAGTCTTTCCAGCCCCTACACAGTGCGCTAACAGGGTGTTCCCGCCGAGAAGGACTCTTGCGATTGCATTTTTCTGGTGGTCACGCAGCTTAATCTCCGGGTTCATGCCGGGGAATGTCAGGTGCGAACCGTCATATTCCCGCAGGCGGATATTGTTGAACGTCTCATTGTAATAATCAACATATTTCTGCCGCCGCTCCGGATCTTTGAATATCCAGCTTTTGAAAGCCTCCTTCATCTGGTTCTGCTTTTCCCTTGCAAGCATGGTTTCCTTTTTATTGACCTCATAGTGGTATTTGCCCTCCCCGTCGTCAATCCTGTCCCGGACGGTAACGGTACGCAGGTTTAAGGTTTCCTCAAAAATAGAATAAGCGTCGATTCTCTTTGTTCCGTAAGTCTCTGTTGCCGCAATGGAACCGTTGTCCATACTTTTTCTTTCAATGAACCAGTTCATGTTGTAAGTGTTGAGCTTTAACTGTATTCCTGAATTTGTGTACTGTGTCCGTACTGCCCTTGCTCTGGGCGGTGTTTTCAGAAGCTCATAGATGAACTGCTCATAATCCTGCGGCTCAATCCATGTGGTTCCGATGCGCACGTCGATTTCAGACGCATCTAGTCGCTCCGGCTGCACACTTTTAAGCGCCTCCACATTTGCACCGAACAACTCCGGGTTCTCTTTCTGGTAAGCCTCCGCAATCCTCAACTTGTCACGCACATTGCCAGACAGGTATTCATCTGCTGTTTTCCATCCCATGTTCAGGTTGTCGGGGTTGTATTCCGTAGGTTCCAGATACACAAGCCCTTCCAAGTCTTTCAGAAGTACCGACCTTTTTATTTCCGCCTCCGCATCCGGTGAGAGTATGCTGCCTTCCGGCAGGCTTTCCATCTCATTACTGATGTCGGGTTCATAAATGCTCAGCATAAACGGGATATTGACCGTCCCAAACTCATTAACGGATACATTCAGCGCCTCAACCGCCGTCTCCACACGCTCCACCTGAATCTTTGCACGGATCGTCTGTTTATAGAACATATCCGCTTTTTCTACCCTCCCATCTTCGTCCACGACTTCAAGGGAACATAACAGCGGATAATCCGCATCGTCACGGAATGCCTGCTGGTTCCCCCGCCCGGTCAGCGGTCCATATTTTTTTACATAAGAATCGTATTTGTCATTGAGAAGTTTCTGCTGTGAAGCTAATTCCTCGCTGCTGCACCCTTCCGTCTGGATAAAGATAAGCTGTCTTGTGATTGTGCGGATTTCATCCATGTTCCGTATGCGTTCCTCCGCCGTTGCCGACACTTCCTTGCGGTACATGACGGAGTTTTCACGGTAATAGAGTTTTCCGTCCACAAAGGTATAGGTGTAATTCTTCACATCGGGATCAGCCTCAATGATGTCCTCTGTCTTTTCCTCCTCCCCTGCAAGTTCCGCCACATCGGTAATCCTGCCGGAAATCTGCCCTACTGCCGTTTTCAGTGCGTCTTTTAAGTCGAAATTTTCATCATGGTTGACACAGCTTGTGTATTTGCTGCCGTTCCCGAACATGCGGGTGTCATATTCCATTGTTCCGAGCATCATCTCCGGATGCTCCGCAAAATAGGAGTTTACCGCAATGCCGTTTTCCGTCCTGCCAAGATGCACCCAGTCCGGCTCCGATACAATCTTCCGTTCCCTCTTTTGCAGGAATATAATGTCGCTTGTGACATCGGTTCCCGCACTGTCCTTAAAGGCGCTACTGGGAAGGCGGATTGCGCCGAGCAGCTCCGCCCGTTCCGCAATGTATTTCCTTACTGAAGGGTTTGCCTTGTCAAGTGTTCCCTTGCTTGTGATGAATGCCACAATGCCGCCCGGTCTGACCTTATCCAGTGTCTTTGCAAAAAAGTAGTCATGGATACGGAAATTGTGCTTTGCATATTTTGCATCATAGAGCTTGTAATCCCCGAAAGGCACGTTGCCCACCGCAACATCGAAAAAATTGTCAGGGTACTGTGTTTCCTCAAATCCCTTTACCTTTATCTGTGCTTTGGGGTATAGCAGCTTTGCGATCCGCCCGCTGATGTCATCCTTTTCCACGCCATAAAGCCTGCTCTCCTGCATGGATTCCGGCAGCGTTCCAAAAAAATGACCGACGCCAAGCGCCGGCTCTAAAATGCTGCCTTTTTGAAACCCGAATTTTTCCAGTGCGTCATAAACTGCCTGCGTGATGACGGGGGAAGTATAAAATGCCGTATTGACTGTTTCCCTTGCATCCTCATATTCCGGCGTGGAAAGGAGTTCTTTCAGCTCCGCATACTCTTTCTGCCAACCCTCATTCCTTTCATCAAATGCCTGCGGTATGCCGCCCCATCCTACATAACGGGCAAGTGTCTTTTGTTCCTCCGGTGTGGCGTTCCTGCCCTCATGTTCTATCTGCTTTAACAGCCGGATTGCCTCCACGTTCCACTGGTATCTTGTTTTCTGCCCGCCTTTGGGAAGTTCTTCGTCCTCAAAATGAAAATTCCCTTTGCGCTGCCTGCTTGTGAGGGCTTTCACTTTATCCTCAAACTGTTTCTCTAAATCGGATTTTTTCTCATAAGGCGTTCTGGCATATTCCGCTGCATACTCATTTATGCGCCGCTGTATGACAAATGATTTTGCCCGGATCAGGTATTCCATGATGGAATAAAGCTGTTCATAGGTTGCAGAAAGTTTTTTCCGCTCCCCGTCCTGTGTCTTGAGGTCTGCCACAAAGGAGTCCCTGCTCTGCACATACTCCACCAGACCGTAAGCATTGTTATGATATGCCTTTGTCTGTTCCTTGTCCTCCATGTGGTTTATGGTGCGGTTCAGAAAATACAGCTTATCCTCTTTTGTCAGGCTGCTTTCCGACACCATCTGCAAAAACGGCTGATATGGCGTGACTGCGGAACATTTTGTCAGATAGATTTCCAGTGCGTCACGCAGATCCTCATCCATTGCCTCCACCTGCCGCAGCGCCTCCGGGAACAGACTGCCCGCAGCGGGCTTTGCCACACTCCCGTCAGAATTGATAATGTCCCCCTCCACACGTTCTGCCGTTTCCGGCATTTTGGGTGTATCTGCCTGTCCATTTTCCTGTTGTATTACAGGTGTTTCTTCCTGCACGTTTTCCGCTGTCTGTTGCGTTTCCGGTATTTCTTCCGTAACTTCCTGCTGCTCTGGTTCCTGCCCTTCCTGTATTTCCTCCGCCTGTCCGTCAATACTGACTGCCTCAAAATCCGGCTCCTGCCGCATACGCTCCTTGTACTCATGGTAAATCTCCATGAACCACGGCATGGCGGCAAACGCTTTTGGGGCTTCTTTGAAACGCTCAAATATCCCTTCTGTCAGATAATCATTTTCCTCTATCATGTGAAGGATCAGGTCAGCACAGTAACGGTAATCCACACGCTTTTCCCCTTTTGTGCCATCCGCCCGTGGATAGGAGATTTCAATGCCGCCATTATCCCTGCTGATTTTGCATTTTCCATAGGAATTGTCTGTATATTCCGACATAAAGAAGCCTTCCCGCTGTTCCCCATATACATTTGCAAGGAATCCGGCTTTGCTCTCCATGTTCATGTTTGTGGTAAAAATGTCATAGATCAGTGTCTTTACGGAGATATACTGGATTTCTTCGTTGAAATATGCCTTTAACGGTTCCAGCCACAGGTTTTCCTCCTGCTTTTCTGATTCTTCGGCGGTAAGCTCCACTGTGTCAAAGGTTTTCCGGTGGATAAATTTATCCTTGTCCGGGTTATGGCTTGAATACCTGTCGTGTTCAAGCTGCCCCATCACATCATATGGAATCCTGTTATCCCTGTGTGGTCTGTCAAACACAAGCACTTCATCAAACAGATAGTCATAGAACTGCCTGCCATGCCATACGTTTTCCCCGTTGCTTGCAATGACCTCATCATAGGCATCGTCCCATGAAACTTCCATCTGCTCCTGTATGCCTGTCTGTGCAAAAACCATTTGCAGGGTGTTTATGCGGTTCTGCTGATGCTGTCCCGCATCTTCCGAAAGAAACTTATCTGCCTCTTCTTTATAAGTCTTTATCCATGATACATTCGGGCGTTCTTCCATCACACGGTCAATTTCAGAATAAGGCGCATATGTCTGGTATACACCGTCAGCAATCATGCTTTCCACATAAGCCGCACAGTCCCACCAGTCAAGCTCCGTTTTCCATTTCGTGCCTTCCCCGTCGTAATATTCAATGGAAATGCCCTCTTTTGTCTGCTCTATGTCACATCTGCCGTAACGGTTTTCAAAATGATTATCTATGCCTGCAGCGTAAATATTTTTGCCGAGCATCCTTTCAATAAACTGTACCTTGTCACTCATGGGCAGCTCTTTTGTGAACACCTCATAAATCAGCATGTTTGGGACCGGACTCCAGAAACTCTTCTGGAAAAACTCATCCATAGCCTCCTGCCACACAGCCGCCGATACTTTTTCAGGATCAAATGCCTTTGGCGGGGTATAATATTCCCCTGTCATTATCAGCGCACCCAGTTCACGCTCTATGGCTTTCCAGTTCATATAGCTTTCTTTTTCGATCCCGCCCTCACGCCACTCAAACCGGAATCCCTTTGCATGAAACGAGTCATACCCGTGCAGCCCGTCCCCCTCAAGGGGCCAGCCTGCACCGCCCTGTCCGTATTCCTTACGGATTGCCTTTACACGTTCACCCGGATCGGAAATATCCTGAAACATTGCATAGATACGCCTTTTCCCATGTTCAAACCCGCTGCCATGCATAAGCGCCTCTTTCACATATTCATGCGGCACGGTAAGCACCTGTTCCGGCTTCTGGTAGGAATATTCACTGGGCAGTGCCATATCCCCGTTTTGGGCAATCAAAAAGGAAGCCTGTTCATAGCTTCCTTTCTGTGTGTCAGAACTTCCTAAAGAATTGATTTCACTCAGTTCCCGTTCAATCTCCCTGTCAAGTTCTGCTTTCCTTATATCCTGCTGTTCACTGTCCCCTAATGGAACTTCATCACTACTTCCTTCATCACGATTTCTTCTGCCTGCATCCTCGCCTGCTGGCGTAGCTGCCACATCTCCATTGTCGAGTTTCTGTCCCCCGGCGGGTTGTTTTTCAGGTAGCTGTTCTCCAGTTCGTCCATCATCCGGTTCGCCTCGTTCTCCACTTCCTGCATCTTCTCCGCCAGTTTCCCGAACCTCTTTAACGTCCGGTATCTGTCGTTGTGGTTCTCTTTCAGGTACTCCATCGCCCTCACTGCGAATTTCCCCAAGTTTGTCATGCTCACCGTTTCCTCCGGTGCCGTAAGCAACGGGTACAGCATCCCGTCCGCTCCCTCGTGATACGTCATTGTTATCTCTGCCATTTGCAATACTCCTTTCTTCCATCTGCTTCAAATCATTTGCAATGCCTCTCAGCACTTCACAGGATATATCGCTGAGCAGAGATCCTAAACGGTAGACTTCCTCCTCTTTCGTAAATGCGGTAATAAAGGAGAAATCCTGTTTTTCAGTGGGAAGGTCAAAGCCGCATCTTGTAAATACCGCATACATGACGCTTCTTTTTAACGCTTCTACTGCCGTAATCTCTTGCACTCTGCCATTTTCTGTTATCTGTTTGTTTCCTGCTAAATTCGTGAACTCAGTGATACGCTCACTAAATTCTGAGTCCATTATGACTCCGATTCTGCTTTCTGTAAAGTCTTTTAGGAAAGATTTATCAGATTCTTTTCCTTCCGTCAGGACAGTCCCCTCTTTTTCCCGTATCCATGCAGAGTAGGCTTTCATGGTGTTCTTATCAAGCTCCCATGTCAGGCGGCTTTCCCTGCCCCCGGTATCGGATATGTCGAAAACATACCGCATATCCGGTTTTAAGGCTCTTGACGGGAAGATTGCGATACCCTTGCTGCCACGCCTTACATACCGCCCTACCTTTTTCCATGTGTCGAAGTCTGCAATCAGCTTTGCCCCCGGTCTCTGCATATAGACCATGAGGATATTGTCAAACTCATAGCGGTAGAGCTGCCCCGTAAGCCTGCACACGCTTTTCCATGCCCGCCCGTTTCCAGTCACTTCATCTATGGCAGCATCATACAGCTTTGATGTCTTAGTGTCTGCACTCATATACAGCCCCCTTTATCTGTTTTTCTCCTTTGGCGTTTTTACTGCCTCATGTTCCTCCATTTCATATATCTGTCTTGCATATTCCAGTTCCTTTTCCTGAAAAATTTCATAGAAGAACTCTGCAAATCCCTCCCCGTCTGCACGTTCCGGTGCATCCGGCAGGAACTCGCACCACTGTCTGCACGCTTCTTCCAGTACCATAGGGAAAATCTTCTCCCTGATCTCACTTGCCTTTATATCATCAAATGTCATATACTTTTATACCTCCAATATTGATTGCCTGATATCTTTTCCGTCTATCTCGTCCCCAAGACAGTCCCATCCTTCGTATCTCTGCCTTGCAAACAGTTCTATCCGTGGTAAATCCCCGCACAGTTCCACAATCCGCTCCCGTATTTCATCCGGCTTTTTGCTGTGTTCCATGATCCTTGCATCGCACACCTGCGGTACATTTATGGAAACCCTCTCTGGTCTGCCTTTTGTGCCGAGGATACAGATTTCCGAACAGGAACGTGTCCAGAAACCGAGTCCGAAATAAAAGGTATCTGCCTTTTTATTCCTCTTTACCCAGTTAAATCCGCAGGTCTGATAACTGAACCCCCACCGCTCCATAACCAAAAGCCCTTCTGTAAGGAACGGAAACGTCACCCACAAAAAAAGCACACAGTCATCAGCGGCAATTGTCCCGACAGGCAGCGAACATATATCTTCTATATTCATTGTGTGGTAATGGTCCTCTGCAACCCCCTGTCCAACTTTCCGGTCATATTTCCACGGCGGATCAGCATAAATGATGTTATATTTTCTTTTTGCGCTAAACATCAAGTATTGCCTCCCTTATATCCCTTCCGTCTATTTCATCTCCCAGACAGTCCCATCCTTCGTATCTCTGCCTTGCAAACAGTTCTATCCGTGGTATGTCCCCGCACAGTTCCACAATCCGCTCCCGTATCTCGTCCGGCTTTTTGCTGTGTTCCATAATCCTTGCATCGCACACCTGCGGAACAGCTTTTGATACCCTCTTTGGTCTGCCTTTTGTACCGAGAATACAGATTTCCGAATTGGAACGTGTCCAGAAACCGAGTCCCATAAAGAACGTGTCTGCTTTTTTATTCCGTTTTACCCAGTTGAACCCGCAGGTCTTATAGGTAAATCCCCATGCCTCCATGACAGATATTCCTTCAATTAAACAGGGGAAAGTGATCCACAAAAAAAGGATACAGTCGTCATCGGCTATTCTTCCAACAGGCAATGACCGTATATCCTCAATATTCATTGTATGGTAATGATTTTCTGCGCTTCTCCCTTCCCCTTTTTTAGAATATACCTTATACTGCCACGGCGGATCAGCATAAATGATGTTATATTTCTTTCCCAATAAAACTAAGCCTCCTGTACCTTGATCAGCGTGGAAAACAGCCTGTATTCTTCCTTATCCATCTCCACGGCAAAGGAAACGGCATTTTCCCGGCGCTCTGACCTGTCCGCTGCTTTCTTTATCTTCTTTGCCAGACGCAGGAGTACAAAGTTCTCTTTGGAAAGCTCCATGCACTCCTTAAAGGGCATTTCCTGTGCTTCAAGCTGCCCCTGTCTTGCCTGTATTTCCTCCGCAAGCCTTGATTCAACTGTCATTACATCCGCAGTGTCTATGGATACTTCCGCCTTTGTCCTGCCGGAACGCTCCCACTCCTTATGAAGCAGCTTTACCAGATGCTCCATGTTTCTAACTGTTTCTTTTCCTGATATTTTTTCCATATGATTTCCCCCTTTTCAACGTGATTGTCCTGATATTTTTTTCTGTTCTTCTTTCGCATGGTACATTCCGTCATACATTCCCCTGTCAAGCATTTTATCGAACACGTCCGGCTCACTTGTCCCAAAATTATTTTCAAGACAGTCCCTTGCTGTGTTTCTTACCCTCTCCGGCAGTCCCTCTTTCTGCTCCACATTCTTCTGCATCCAGAAATCCTTCCGTATCTTATCCCGCAGGTCTGAAACATTCTCCACCCTGTCAGGCTCTCCATACTCCTGTTTGAGAATGTCAAAGTCAATCCTTGTAATGTCATTCCCTAAATAAACGCCATGATCCCACTCTATGCCTGTTACCATGCTGTCACTGTCGGGACGTTCCCCTTTTGGGTATCTCTCATAAAACCGGACACCATTCCCCACTATGATCTGGCTGTCCCTCATGCTCATTAACAGCAGATTTTGTGGGCTTAACGCTGCAAGCACACGGTAGTCATTCCCGTTCATGTTATGAAGCACCTCCCCGGCATGGAAAGTATGCTCCACAGGCTCATAATGCAGGTAAGGGAACAGCGAATGTCCGTCCGGCTTCATGTTGTATATCCGCAGAACGTCAAGACAGTCCTTAGAGCAGCGTTCCGCATCAAAAGACCATTCGCCATCATTAAATCGTCCTGAAAGGAACTCCCTTAACTGCGGCTCACTCCCACAAAATGACGCATGGATACTCTTGTTTGCCGCAATATACAGATCGCTCCAGTCCGCCTTTCCTGCCTTTGTTCCATACAGTGTGCCTATGGCTCCTGCCATATCCTCTGCATGTTCTCCCCACAGCTTTAATGCTGCCTCCATATAATCTGTAAGGTTCAACAGATAGTTGGTTTCCGTCCCTTTCCGGTTTTCCACCACCATAATCATATCTTCTAATTTCATGCTTTCCTCCTTTTATCCGCATAAAAAGACAGCGCTTATCGGCACTGCCCTGTCTCCATACCAAACTGGAACAAAGAAAGCTGCCCGTCTCCCTGTACCTGTCCCGGCTCTTTTTTCCTGTCATTTATGATATTCATCATCCGTGTGGCGCACTGGGCAAAGGACTCCAGATAACCCTCCGGTCTGCCCGCATGTCGGCGCATTGTAATCAGATCCCCATCTTTTATGGCTCTTGCAAGCCCGGAGGCATACCCAAGCACGTTATGCAGGCTTATCTGCTTCGCCTCTTTTTCCGTCAGAACATCCTTGTTTGCAAGGAGATAGAAAAAGTTGGGATCGGAAATATAATATTCCAAAGCCTGCGCCGCACCGTCTTTTATCTCACCTGCCCTTGCCATATAATTTTCGCTTACTTTTGGCGGCACTTCCCGGTAGAAAACTTCCGGGTATTTTTCGTAATCCGTGCCGTATTGCTCCACCATCTTGTTTTTATAGTACATGATATGGTTCCTTACAAGGTTCATGTTCGTGCCATCCGCATAGGACGGATCACTGCCGCCATGTTCTCTCAGGTGTTCCCACCGTTCAAAGGATTTTGCAAGTTCTTCCGCAAGGTTCTCTGTCTCTTTCTTTTTTGCCATATACACCGCCTATCTAGGTCTGCCAATGAACACTATGGAAGAACGCCCCTGCACTGGTCTGTATACTACCCCAAGCCTTGCATTTGCCGCCTCAACTACTTTTCCATTGCCCACATAGATTGCCACATGTGTAATGTTCATAAAGCGCCCGTTTCTGTCATAACTGTAAAAAATCAGATCCCCCGGCTGCATCTCATCATAGTTCACAAGCAGGTTGTTGTCATAGCACAGCTTTCCCTCACTTGCCGCCGTATTGGAACCCTCGTACATGATGCTTACCCCCGCACTGCGCCATGCGTAATAGGCAAGGGAGCTGCAATCATAATAGTCCCCGCTGTCACGGTATGCCTGACTGTACGGATAGCCTACCTTTGACAATGCAAACGCTACTACCTTCTTTCCGTTTTCGTCGGAAATGGCATCCACGATTGCCTGATACTGTTCGGGAGAAATCCCCTCCCCCGGATCACCGCCGCCGCCAGTATAGCCGATCATTGCAAGATATTCCGGCTTCATCAGTTCGGCAAGCATCGCCTGTTCTTCCGCATTGAACCCATAGACCGAAATCATGTCATAACACGATTTCAGTTCCACATTGACCTCTTTGACCGTTGTGGTTGTCGTGTTGCCCTCATCGTCGGTCTCCGTATCGGTTCTGCTGGTAATGGTGTAGCTGCACATATCGTCAAAGACAGCTTTCAGGTTCTGCTTTGCCTTATCCGTCATATCCGTTGCGGTATCACCGTCCCCATGCTTTACCATGTAGACCATGAGTATGTCACAGAAATTATCCGGTGTGCCGGAACCCTCAAAATTGACATAGATTTTTTCACTTGTGTCATATCCGGCATAGTCCGCAAGTTCCGCATTGACCGCATCATTAAATTCCGATACATACGCCGATAGGACTTCCTGTGTCGTTTCCCCCGATGATATGGACGGGAAGAATATCGCCAGCGGCGAATTGTAAATAATCGCTATGACTGCAATAACCGGAAGTGCAATAATCGCCACGATTGCAAAAAGCGAAAGCAGGAACAGCCCCACATACCGCACGATATACTTTGCCATCATGGAAAAGCGCATTAATACAATGTCCTTTAAGGCTTTCCCGATATTATCCTGATTTTCTTCCTGCCGCATTTTTGCCACAAACAGCTTTATCATACGGTTCCTTGTGGAATTTTTCACATCACGTTTATCCATAGCGATCCCGACAGCCTCACCCGCCGCAATTCCGGCAAGTACGCCGCCCGCTCCTGTGCCTGCCGTAGCTGCCGCCGTTTTTGCCGCAGCTTTTGATGTTTCTTTCGCAACTTTCTTTCCTGTCTCTTTGGCAGTTTCCTTTGCTGCTGTCTGTGCGGTTTTCCTTGCTGTTTTTACCGCACTTTCTTTTATGGCTTTCTCCCTGATACGGCTGCCGGACTTCTTTTTCTTAATCTTCTGCGCTTTTGCTTTAGCCACTTGTGAACGATACAAATTCCTGCCTGCACGGGCGGCATTTGTGGCAGGCTTCGCCAGCGTGTCAGCCGCCATATATGCCTCATAAACCTCGCTGCCGCCTTCCATCTCATCTAATGTGGTTTTAGCCGCCACCGAAACAACAGCAGATGACACCGGGGTTTTCTTCTTGATAGCCGCCTCTTTCTCCGCTTTTGATTTACGGTACGAAGCAAACCCCGTTTGCTTTGCATACATACTGTTTTCTTTGTTCACGGACTGCCGGACTTCCTGCTCTTTTCCCTGTCTGCCCTGCGTGTTTCCGTCTGTATTTCTGCCCCGTGTACCCGCACTCTCCCTTTTATCCTGTGCAGCGCCGCTCTCTTTTCTGCCCGGTACAGTCCCATATACGCTCCTGTCCTGTACAGTGACACTCCCTTTTCTGTTTTGCACGTTTCCATTGCAGCTTCTGCCCTGTGCGGCGCTGCTCTCTTTCCTGCCCTGCACAGTGCCGTTTCTGCCCCCGTATTCCATGCTGTCAGAAACCGTTTTAGTCTGTCCCGTTTTTCTTTTATCCGTAACATGGACAGAACTCTTTTTCAGCTTTATCCTTCCGTTTTCTACAATGCTTTTCTCTGCCACTGTTCCGGCAATCTTCGGACCATGCTGCACGGTAAGGACATTCCTGCCCTTGATCTTCGTTTCAGGCGTTCCTTTTACATGAAGTTTGGGCTTTTCCTTTGTGTGGATCACCATCGGCTTGTCATCCACTTTCTTAATGTTCAATCTACACCACCTCCGTTTCAGGGCAAAAAAACAGCACCTAAACCATATGGCTTAAATGCCGCAAATGCCGTAACATTACCTTGCTCTCTGCTGCTTTTCCCCATGAGCAAAGCCCGAATCGTACTTTCCGCCCTCAAGGTTTTTCAGGAATAATTCCCGTCTGCCTGTTCCAAATTCTTCATACATTGCCTTTGTCGCTTCGCTTTTGATACTGTCAGTTGCAAGTTCATTTCGGGACAGCGCATAGAAAAGACTGAACTGGTTTTGCAGACGTGAATGGTGTTCGTCCAGCTTCTTCATCTGCCCAGGCGTTCCATGCTCCTGCTCTAACCTTTTATCCGTGCTGATGCCCAACGCTTTCAGGCAGTCAAGACAATTTTCGGAACATCTCTGTTCGTCAAACTTCCATTCCTTATCCGTGTTATAGCCTCCCTGCAAAAATGCTTCCAGTTGCTTTTCATCCGCACAGTACCTTGCAAAAAGTGTTGTGTCCTCCGCAAAACAACTCTCCATCCACTTTTCTTTTCCCCCGCATGTCCTTCCAAGTACCGCCATATCCTCCGCAAGTTCTTTTAATGACAGCCAGCTCTCTTTCTCTGCAAAATCAATGAAAGCAAGTAAATCCATAAGTGAATTTGTCTCGCTCCCGTTGTGGTTTTCCGTCACAAGAATTATATTCGTAATATTCATAACAGCCTCCAATCTGTAAGGACAGAGCCGCAAGCCCTGTCCTTAACCCTGTATTGTCAAAATGTGACTATCTATTGCAGCTCATCATTCTTTTTCTTCTCCATTGCAATCTTCTCATGGATATTGGTATTATACAGATTATAGAGGTCTGTCCCTTTCTCAATGGTATTGTCAAAAGGAATTACCACGTTTCCGCACTTCATAAGCCCCATTCCGCTTGATGTGTTGGTTACGAACCGCAACTGCGCCTCCGACACGCCGATTACCTCTGCCATGCGTGAACTGTCCGTATTCGCCTGTTTTAAGAGTGCCACAAACTCCGAATTGGCAAGCATGGTTGTCGCCGTATAGTTTTGCAGCAGGTCAACGATATTTTGAGTGATCCCGGTACACAGACCGCCCTGCTTACGCACCTTCTTCCATAACTGCTGTAAATACTTAGCGGAATACTCCGAGTTTAACAGGACGTGGAACTCGTCAATGTAGAGCCATGTTGCAATGCCCCTCTTTCCGTTTGCAATAATACGGTTCTGTATGCTTTCCATCATTACAAGCATGGTAATTGGCGAAAGTTCTGTACCCAGATCACGGATTCCATATACTGTAAAACGGTTATCCACATCTACATTCGTCTGGTGGTTGAAGATATTCAATGAACCGTTGACAAACAGTTCCAGTGACAATGCTATATCCCTTGCCTCGTCCTCCGGCTGGTTCATCAGTATTTCATAGAAATCAGACATGATTGGCACATACTTTTCCCTGTTCCGTGCAATCTCAATGTAGAGCTTGCGCACACAGCGGTCAATAATGGACTTCTGCCTTGAATTAAGGCTCTCACCCATGCACTGTTCACACAATCCGAGCATAAATTCGCCCTTTTCCCTTATCATGCCCTTGCTGTCGTTCAGGTCAAGACTCCATACGTCCATGTCAAGCGGATTGACATAGTTATCCGTATAGGTTGACATATTCACCACCGTGCCGCCGTAAGTCTGCGCAATGTCAAAATATTCGTTCATCGGATCAATGACAATAATCTCATCATTGCCGGATAAGAACACATTGCCCATTTCCATTTTACAGAAGAACGACTTGCCCGAACCGGGAACACCGAACACAAAACCGTTGCCGTTAATCAGCTTTTTGCGGTTCCCGATATTGATGTTCTTCGACACCTGATTGATACCGTAATAACAGCCCTGTTTATCGTTCAGCTCCTGCACGTTGAACGGCATAAGCACCGCAAGGCTCTGTGTCAGCATGGTTCTCATGGTTTCCACCTGTCTCACGCCAATCGGAAGTGCGGTATTTAAGGACTCCCTCTGCTTCAGATAGTGTTCCTCTATCGTGACAGAGTTTCTCTTGCCTATGGTTTCCACTGTCTCCGTCATGCTGTCAAGTTCCTCTTTCGTGTCTGCCATAAGGATAATCGTCACGGACACATAATAAAGGCATTGGTCATTTTCCCTTACATCGTCCATGATTTCCTCAATCTCTTTCTTCTCAATCCGCTTATTGTATGAGATTTCCGATGAAAAATCGTTGTTCTTGTTCCTCACACGCTGCTGCTTGATGATGTCCGACTCAATGCCGAGGTACTTCTTCTGCAAAATCTTCGTTGTCATGTCTTTTGGGATCGGCACTACATCAATGCTTGTAATCGAATGTACCGGAAGGCTTGTAATCTCATTCAGGAAACGGTCTGAAAGACTGGACGGGTATTTCTTGATGAACAATGCACGGCAGAATTTCTTTTCGTCCTTAAAATAATCCGGGTAAAACTGTATCATGCTGTTGCACAAATCATTGCGGAAGTCCGCACCGACCTTCTTCGCCTCCCTGATGTCAAAGTCAAAGCTGTTTTCATCCCCCAAATGATAATAGTCATACAGGACTTTAATCCTCTCATTGCCGGAAAGCGGCACGATCTCAGCGCCAAGTTCCCCGAATGCCTTATGCACCGATGCTTCAATGGTTGCAAACTGTGCTTTCGCCTCCTCAAAATTCTTGCGCTCAATGGTAATGGTAAGATAGCGCTCCTGCTCTATCCCCTGTCTGCCCTCATGGATTTTCTGTTCCATGATGTCGTTGTAAATCCTGCGGAAACCGTCATAACCGTCGTCCTGCCGCTGTAAGAACACATAATCCCTGACCTGTTCCATATCCTTGTTCTTATTGTTGATTGTGATTTTAAAACTCACATCCAGCGAATTTAAAAACTTACAGTACCGCTCAAAAATGTCAATCTGCTCTGTTTCATTTGTAGTGGTGTAATTGATGTCCTGAAAACGGTAGCACTTTGAGAAGCGGTTCTTTGCCACCTCAAAAATGCCGTTCTCTGCCACCTTCATGATCTCAATCGTCTGTTGTATGGATTTCGGAGCCTTGTAAAGTGGTTCGCTTGCTTTTTTCAGCTCCTTGAATCCGTCTGCAAATAAGCCCAAATCTGACCTCCCTTTCTATGCTGTTTTCAGCATTGCCATAAGGCATTGCAGCCGGAAAGTCCCGGCTGCATGATACCAGAACTTTCCGACCAATAAAGGTCAGTTATTCCATTATTGTTGTTCCCTGTCTTTTCTTAGTGTCTTGCTCTGTACACGGTCACACCGATTACGGCTGCGATAACTGCTACTACAGCAGCCACGATTTCTCCTGTTCTCTTTTTCATGCACACGCCTCCTTCCTGTTTTTTACGTTTTCCCTAATGTCTTGCCCTGTAAATGGCTGTACCGACAACGGCTCCCACTACAACTGCAACAATCCCTGCTACAACTTTCACTGCTTTCTTCCTCATTCTCATTTCCTGCCTTTCTTATTTTTTTTACCTGCTTTCTTTTTCCCGCTGCCTTTCTTTTTGTCCTTCTTTTTATCCGCCTTTTTTGCTGTTTCCTCTTCCATGCGGATTTCACGGATTGTTTCCTCTCCTTCGGTGGACGCATAGGCAAGCGGGCGGTTGGCAAAGAGCATACGCATCTTTCTTCCCATATACTCATAAAACCCCATTCCGTTGAAAGAATAGAACCCTCCAAGCGCTATCGGTGCGGCAACCGGGATTGCCACATACACACTGGGGGTAAGACCGATATAGCGGTATAACAGCAGGACAATCCCGCCGCCCGCCACAACCGACGCCACGGAGAAGATAAGCTGTTTTGCTGTCAGCCCCATGACAACCGATTCCTTGTAACGGTCTATATCCTTGTTGATTTCAATTACCATCTTTATACCTCCTGAATAAGTTCCCTATCTGCTTTTTTCCTTTTTCTGCGGCTTGCGGCTCTCCTCCTGCATGGGATACAGTTTTCCCATTTTTTCTATCATTTGGTCATCATACCCCATAAGTTTCAATGTTCTCTGCACTGCTGAAACATTTGACCGGCATGGCTTGCGTGCGCCATTCCCCATATCCGGCACAGGATTCCCACACCGTCCGTCCCCTTCAAAACCGCCTGCTCTCCAAAAAACATCCTCTCCGATTTTCTTCACAAGTTTTTCAAACTCTACACTGGATGGTTCAGGATTTTTGCCCATAACTGTCTCCTTTCCAGCCTGCGGGACTCTTTTATTTCCTATCTGCTTTTTTCTTTTTTTCCCTGTTTCTTATCCAGTCCGTTTTCCTGCTCATATGCCGCCATCCCGTCCGGGCATAGTTCACGCATCTTTTCCATATCGAACAGATAAAGGGGATAACTGCAATAGCCGCTCTGCTGCATCAGTCCGGTAAACTCCGCAATCCCGTTTTTTACAAGGAAGTCCTCAAGCTCCGGCATGTTGTTCGTATCCACGAAGGCACAGTAGGGAGGGACAGCGGCAAGCAGGTTTACCGTCACATCGCCGTAAGGCTCCGGGAACCCGTCCTCCTCTGTGATCATTCCTACATAAAGGCTGTTGTTGTCAACGTAGGTGTTGACTGTCAGCGTTACATTCTCCGTAGTCCCGAAACTGGTTTTCAGTTCCAGTGTCCCCTCCGTTTTTTCTTCCTGCCCCTGTTCCTTTTCCTCCGGCTGTCTTGTTTCCGGTTCAACTGGTGTATATTCCGATCCATTCCGTTCCATGATTTCCGCAAACTGGCAGATATGGTACAGGTTATTTCCTATTTCCGTATGGTATTCGTCAATATAGCGGCAGACACGCTCCTGCTCTTCGCCATCCGAATACTTGATTTTGATTTTTTCCCCGTCTGCAATGCGGAACAGCTCATCATACCTGCTGTTGATGAACCGGATACCCTTTTCTGCCTTGCTGATATGGTTATCAAGCCATTCCTTCACATAACAGTGGATTTCAACATTGTCACTTTCTTTTTCAGGATTGCATCGTACAAGATATGCGTGTTTCTCCGTTTCCACACGGAAACCGTACTCCGTCCCCGGAAATCCATTTTGGGAATGCTGCAATGAAAAATCCCGCATTATATCCAGATTTTCTAAAACGCTGTTTTCACCGGAACACAGAACTTCTTTTAACTCCGCTTCAAATTCATCCGTTTTCAAACGGTTGTTTAATTCATGGAAATCGGAATGAAATTCATTGTCTGCCCCATATCCGCCCTGTAAGATTCCGATACTTCCTGTCTGTCCCCGAATCTGCATACTCTGTGTGTAAGTGTATTTCCGTTCTGCCTCTGTCAATGGTCTTATTTCCATACTGCCCTCCTATAATCCTAATGCTTTGCTTGTAAGCGACTGCGCCCCTTTCACGCTCCCCACGGTAAGGGCAATCGTAAAGGTCATCTCACACAGATAGATCAGCGTCTTTGCCCAGTCCGAGTAACTGCCCGTAAAGGACGGAAGCCCCGCACTGATAAACGCATTGCACAGCATGATTGCCAGTGCCATCGTGACCGCCTCAAACACAACGGATAAGAAATATTTGGCATAGGTGCTTGCCGTATTCGCCACATTCCGGTTGCCTGCCAGTGTGGAAAAGGCAATGGAACCGATTGGCACAATGACCATGATCTTCAAAAAACGGAAATACACCGTGTATATCATAAAGAAGCCACAGATAATGACAATGACACTTAACAGCGCCGCCAGTATCAGCATGATAAGCCCCTCACCGAAACCTAAATCCTTAATAATCTGTGCCTGTGTACTGTCAATGGTAAGCGTTGTGTAATTTCCCGCCGACAGTGCGTTTACAAGGTTCCCGATTGTATTGAAGAATGCCTTCATGATAGTGACATTGTTTGCCACAAGCCATTCTGAAAGTCCGAGCCTTATCAGCATACGCAGGATCACCTCAAACCGCATCTCTTCACGCACGTCCACGCTCTCCGAACAGAACCCTATCACGAAGAACAGCACCACAAGGGACGAACCCACTGCCACGAATACAGGTTGCACACTCTCCACCAGCCCCCACGGACCGCCGCCCTTAAAACTCACCGGGGACTGCCCCAACAGGGCAAATACAAGGCTTACCTGATTGTTCCAGAAACCAAACACCATTTCCAGAAGGTCCAGTATCTTTTCCCCTAACTTGAAAATATCCACTTAATCCTCACCTCTCTCCTTTCCGGGAAAGGGCAGTGTCCCCGCCCTCCCCTGCTGCTGTTTTTTCTTAGAAACCGAGGAAAGAAAGAACCGTGGAGATACCTGCCATCATAATTCCGGCTACAATACCCTTTAATGCCGAGTTCATCGTGGAAGAATCCTGCTGCTGGTATGCCTGTGCAAATTCCATGACGTTCTTTGCAAGGATAATGACACCCACCGCACCGATGACCGCAATCACAAGCGTCTTTAAGTTGTCAAGCGGCTGTGTGATCGCACCTGTTCCTGCACCTGATGCAAACACTGTCATAGGCAGTCCGTTGACCGCAAGGTATGCCGCACCGCAAAATGCTGTCACTGCCTTTTTTGCTCTTGATAACCTGCTCTTTCCTGCCTTTGCCTCTGCTGTCTGTGTACCTGTTGCCATTGTCTCTGAAATAATCTCTGTTCTACGCATAAAAATAATCTCCTTTTCATATTGGTTTTTAAATTGTTATTGACTGCTCTATCAAAACGGGTTTTCCCGGAAAACTGTTTAATCGGGCTTTCCCCGATGCGCTGCTGCTTTAACCACCGCCTTTCCAATGGGAACTGTCCCTAATTTTCTGAATGCCTTACTGTCTGGAATGTTTTTCTGATCTCACGCATCTTTATGACATCTGTTTCCGGGTAGAATACCGCCAGTATGGTCTTTGTGGGCATACCGAGCGCAATCATCTTATGCAGCTCGTCTTTCTGCTCTTTGGAATACTTCCACTGTGCCATACGGTTCATAATGGTATCTTCGCCTTCAAGCCTGCGCCCCGTGGTTTCCTGTTTCGGTACAGCCTCTTTTGCCGCCTGTTTCGGCTTCGGTTCCGGCTCCGCTGTCTCCTGCTCCGGTTCATCTTCCTGTGCATACATAAGTTCATTATCCTGTTCCCTGTTGAGCTGTTCCTTCTGCTCCTGTTCTTCCATGCTGATGAAGCGTTTCTTCATGCCAGCGTCCGTGAGAAGCTCAAAGTCCTCATAGTCGATTTTGTCAATATAGACATTCTCGCCTTTCTTTTTCAGCCCCTCATAATAGGAAAGCGCCTTCGGTGTCAGCAGTTGGTATAGCTGCACCTGCCCGCCCCCTCTGCCTCCCGGAACATGGTCATACGGTTTTCCTTTTCCGTCGGCGGTCTGGTCAAATGCCGGGTGTCCGAATGGTATGAACTTGTTGTCCATAATCGGATCAAAACCACGGATAAAGATAATGCACTTTTTATTGTCAAGTTTCCGCACTTCGTCGGGTGTGAACAGTTCCCTGCCAAGCACGTCATAATTGCGTGAGGAACTTCCCTGCCTTCCCTTTGTCTCTCCGCTTGATTTCTTGTCAATCGTACCTTTGCCGAGCAGTTCCGAGACATATTTGTGCGTACTCTGCTCATTGCCGCCGAGATAGATAAACGTGTCGCAGTTGCCGGGTATGGTTTCCCATGTGTCCTTGAAAAGCGCCTTTAACTGGGCAAAATTCTGGATAATGATGATACTGGAAATCTCCCTGGACCTCATGGTTGACAAGAGGGAACAGTAATCATCCGGCAGTGCGACATTTGCAAACTCGTCAAGCATGAAGGTAACATGGATCGGGAGCCGCCCGCCGCAGTTGAAGTCCGCCTGATAGTAAAGCTCCTGAAAAATCTGTGTATAGAGCATTCCAATGATAAAATTGTAGGACTTGTCGGAATCCGGAATGACACAGAAAAGCGCCGTTTTCGTCTCCCCGTCCCCGTTCACGCCGATACCAAGTTCCGCAAGGTCTAAGTCATCCCTTGACAGGAGACGGAGTACCTGTTTGTTTTCCAGAAAGGCAAGCCGTGAGTTTGCGCTGATGATAATGGAACGGACGGTATCGCCCGCACCACGCATACACTTGTTGTACTGTTTCACCGCAGGGTGCGCCGAGCCGAGCTTTGACGTTTCCTCAAGGAATTTCATGCGCACATCCAGTCTTGAGGGTTTATTCTGTTCTGTCACTTCCGCCTCACCCAAAAGCTGTAAGACTGTCTCAAAGTTCCTCCTTGCGGGCGGTTCTTCCAGCCACACATAATAAAAGATTGCCTGTAAGAACAGCCCCTCCGCCTTTTCCCAGAACGGATCGGAGGGTGTTGCGCCCTTTGGCGTGGTATTGCTGATAAGGTTCGTAATCAGCTTCACCACGTCCGTTTCCTCACGGATATAGGAAAAGGGATTGTAACAGTCCGACTTTTCCATTTCCAGAAGGTTTATGACCTTTACGCTGTAACCGTTATTTTTTAACATCTCCCCGCAGCTTCGTAAGATTTCCCCTTTGGGATCGGTACAGATAAAGGAACAGTTATGCGGCATCTGCATCAGGTTCGGCTTTACCTCATAAAAGGTCTTTCCTGCACCGGAACCGCCGCAGATTAAAATGTTGCCGTTAAGTTTCAGCCGACGGAAGTTTAATGACATCTTCACGTTCTGGCTCAGGATACGGTTGAAATTCTCGTCCTTGTCAGCCAGTATCTTGTTTGCCATCTGCGGAGATTCAAACCTTGCCGTTCCAAATTCCTTTCCCGGCATGAAATTCCGCTGGCTTGTGATATACATTAAAAGGGCGGTAGCATAGACAATTAAGGCTATCACTACCGCTTTTAAGGTTGTTTCATTATAATAATTTGCGAATGGTTCAGCGCACACACGGTTGAAGGACTCCAGAAAGGCATTCATTTCCATTCCCGGCTCCCATGCGCCATTTAAGAGATAACCCGCATAGGCGCACAGCACCGCCCCCAATACGACGAACCATACAGACACTTTTTTCTTGTTCTGTACCATAGGCGGCTACCTCTTTGGGGGCGCAGGCGCTTTTTTCGGTGCAGGCTTTTTCTTCCGCATATTCTCTTTTTCCTTTGCTTTCCGTTCCACGTCTGCATAGCGTTTCCGCACTTCCGCACCCACGCTGTCATAATGCCCTTCATACAGTTCCTTACCTTTCATGGTTGCAACTACCCGGTTGTCTGCGGAATAAATCTTGTAATCCTTGTCACGGTCAAGAAAAGTCAGTATGGTCTTGCCCTCATGGATTTCCATTGCCTTATCCTTGTTGATCCATACATACTGAGCGTTTTCGCCCCATGTTCCCGGTATCCTTGTCTTTATGGCATGGTCATTTTCCTCCGTTATCAGTTTCTTTGTAATGGTAATGTCAGCAAGGTCAGGATTCTGTGCGGCGGCTACTGCCTGCATACGCTGTGCAAGTTCCCTGTATCCCTTCATGCGGTTTAAAAATACGTCTTTGTCCATCAGGACTTTACGCTGCCCGCCTTCTTCTTTGGAAAGGACGCCGATCCGCTCAAGCTGCCCCACTACCTTTTCCGCCTGTTCGTTTTCAAGGCTGAAATTCTCCTTTACCTCCTCCACACTGATGCTCTTTTTCTCCATAGCGTAGTTGCCGACTTTCTCAATCAGCCCTTCCAGCGCCTCCCCCGCCTTTGCCGCTTCCTCAGTGTGGAGGCTGTCGTTTCCCTTTTTCTGCTCTTTCAGAAATGACAGCACCTTATCCATTTCTTTTTCATCACCATTTTTCAAGTAATCGTCAAACGTGGCAATCCTGCCGGATTTCAGTTTCTGTATCATCATGTTTACCCGTGGGACTGCCTCCGTATGGAAGATGATCTCACTCATACCGTCCTTTTTGTTGATGTCAGGCAGGACGGAATAAAGAAGCCCGTATTTTTTCGCCATCTTCTCCACTTTTGCCCTGTCCTCCGTCGGGAACTGGAACACCTGTAAGTCCCCGCCTTTCATAAGAAGCCTGCGCATATCTGTCTTTCCCAATGTTTTCTCATGGTCCATGACCGCAATCAGGAAATCCAGCGCCTTTTTCATCCCCGCTATGGTGCCGCCGCATACTTTCATCGCAATCTCTATCCCGTCATAGCCGACACGGATAATCTGGACCGCCTCCTGTATTTCTTCCGCCATATATTCCACCTCCTGTTATCTTGCACCTTTGTTAAGCTCTGCCTGTTTCAATTTCTTCCTGTAAAGGGATTCTAAATCTGAACCAAAATAGGAAGTTTCTTTCTGCAGATAGTCTGTCGTAATCATATTTTCTCTGCAATATTCCAGATACTTTCCAAAACCCTGCTCATGCAAAACTTTTTCTTTCTCATACTCTCCAAGCATCGTCCAAATATCATGGTGCCGTTCGGCTGTCATAAAAATAATGTCATAACCCTTTTCCAGTGGGAAAAACACCTCACTATCAAAGTGAAACCCACATGACTGCGTTGCTTCCTGCGATTTTTCCAATGGGTACAATATAAGATAATCATCTGCCTGCTCTGCATAAGCAATCACATCCTCCGGTTTTTCCGGACTTCCTTTTATTAAAATGCATGTGATTTCATAATTTTCTTCCCCTTCCAGTTCCTTATATTGTTTTGTTTCCTTTAATAATTTTTCAGAACAGACTATCAAATTTTCCTTATCACAATACTCACCGGGCAAAAGATACCTCTTTCCATCACGGTTAATGACATGTGTTTCATATCCTAAAATCTTCAATGCTTTCTGGACCGTTTCCAAATGTTCCGGTTCAGGCTGACACACTCCAATTCCGGCATAAATCTCTATATCGCCATACCATGCCTCCCCTTCAAAATTGTCCATCCGAAAGAAAATATCCTCATAAATTTCTTCCAACGGTTTTTTAAATTCCTCATGATACCATGCTACAACGCTGTTTACCCCAGTAGTTTCCATTTCCTGCTTCATTCAGCCGAAACCTCCTATAAACTTGCTTCTTTCTTAACCCGCTCCTGCATCTGTGCAGTATCCGTCCGCCGGATTTCATCCTCGCTCATGGAAATGCCGCAGGCAGACAGCAGTTCCGATAAGGTCTTTACTGCCTGTTCTTCCTGCACACGGTACATTTCAAGCGAAATGAGCAGGTTTTCAATCCTCTGTATCCAGTCTGGCACAAAGCCTGTGAGCGTCTGGTATTTCCTGCATACGGCATTCCGGTCTGCACCTTCATCCATAAGCTCATCAATCAGCTTGTTTGTCAGTTCCCTGTCATTCGTCCGGAAAGCAAACTGTACCACAAACTCCTTGTCCCTCTCTGTCATGGATATATTTTTCTGCCGGAACAGTTCCGCCGTTTCTGTTACTGCAATCAGCCCCATTACTGCCCCTCCTTCATCTTATTTTCATAGACAGCGATGTTTATGATCTCCTCCATCTGCACCGCCGGGATTTTGCTGTTGATCAGCACAAGCAACTGCTTTTCTGACAGCCCCTTTTCAATGGCACACCTTATCTGCACAAGCTGTTCCGGCGAAAGGTCTTTTTCCGCAAGCAGCTTTACGATGTCCGTTTTCTTTTTGAGGAACAGGCGGGAGAACATGGAACCCATCACACTTCCCCGGTCTTTCCTCTCCATGCGCTCCACCGGGACAAACCGGACAATATTACCGTCTTTATCCACTACTGCAGCATGGTATTCTATTCCGGGGTAAAGCGCTGATTCCGGCACGCCGGGCGCACTGCCCTCTGTCTGTTTTTTCGGCTTTTCTTCCTTTTCCGGTTCTTTTGGCGCTGCCGCCGCATCCGGCTCTGCCCTGACTGCCTTTTTTACCTGTTCCTCCAATGCTTTCCTCTCCTTCCTCATTTCTTCCATCTCCCCACGCAGTCTCGCAGCCGCTGCCCTCGCCTCGTTCAGCTCATCCTGCTGTTTTTCAAGCAACTTATCCTTTTCGGAAAGCTGTGCGATAAGGTTGCCCTGTATCTGTGCATCCTGCCCCACAGTCCCGATTTCCTTGAGTTTCTCATTCAAAGCGTCGTACCGTTTCTCCTGACAGGAAATCTTCTCGACCACTTCACGGATCTGCTTCATAAGCTCCTTTGCATATTCCGTATCCTGCCCACTCACTGGCTCTGCCTCTTTTATCCGGCAAAGCACCTGTGAGAAAAGGCGTTTCATGGTATACGCTGTATTCTCCGCACTGGAAAGCACTTCGGTTATGGTGTCCATCGGAACCCCTTTTTCATAAAACTCCAGTGCCACCGCCATCTGCTCGCCGCTTAAACCATCTTTTAAAATTGCCGCTTTTTCCTCTTTACTGTAACCGTTGCGCAGGCATCGGGAATACACACGCATCTGCCTGTAATCATACCTGCCGCTGCTGTATTCCTCTGTTTCCTCCTTTGTCAGACCGAACCGCAGGTCATCCTCAATAAGCCTTATGATTTCCTCGGTGTACTTCGGATTCTGTTTCAGCCTGCCAAGATATGCTTTCAAATCCATGCCGCTAAGCACTGTCCGTTCCTGCATAAAACCTCCAATCCTGCCCGTTTTGGGCAAAAATTAAGCAGCCCTTCCCGGCTGCCATGCCTTACCTGCTTTTTTCTTTTCGTCCCCTCTGCTTTTCCTGTCCTTTTTCCGGTTCCGGTTTTCCTGCCCTTTCCCCTGCCGTAATCTCCGCAAGGATACGGGCGGCGATCCGTTCCTCTTTCGCCACAGCCTTTTCTTTTTCCCTTATCCGTGCAATCTCACTCCGGTAATGTTCCTTAAATTCCGCAAGCTGCCCTGCCGTGTACCCTTCCTTTTCAAGCCGTTCCGACAGCTCCATATAACGCATATGCTCTTTTTCAAACAGGTTCTCCCCCCGCTGGAAACAGTTTTCACATTCTTGCAGTCCTTCCAACTCATCCGCAATGTCAAAGAGCGGCTTCATCCTTGCACGTTCCTTGAATATCCGGCTTTTTTCCCTTGAAGTCTCTTTCTTCCTGTCCGCCATCTGTAATGCCGCCTGCCTTATATCCCCCACCGTGGAGGCATCGTGTCTTGTAAGGAAAAGGTAATCTTCCTGAAGCTTCTGCATCTTCCTGATGTCGTCACGGTACTGCCAAGCCTTGCTGTACGGGCGTTTCTTTAAAAGTCCGGTTTTGTAGAGCCTTGCAAAATAGCGTTTCTGTATACCGGACATTTTCGCCTTTTTATAACGCTTTACCCGGCACCGCACAATCCTTGTCTCCTGCACCGCCTGTATCTTCTTATAGGAAGAAAGACTTTCCTGCTCAATCCTTTCCCGTATGCGTTCCTCCGTGTAATTTTCCCCAAGTGACTTACACCGTCTGAACCTGCTCATACCCATAGGCTTGATTGCAAGGTACTTTCCCTCTGTCCGGTATGCGTTCTTGATCCCGTACCCCATATCGGAAAGCACGGATAAAAAGGACTCATAGGTTGCCGACTGTATGATTGCTGCGTCAATGTCACGCTTTATCATGTCCGCCCACACAAATTTCCCGTCCCTGAAATCGTTCCATTCCTTGTAATTCTCGGACTTCTTCGCCCTGTCCTCCGATATTTCAATCGTGGAAAGCCCGTATTCTTCGCACAGGCGGTTCGTGATGGGCTGTATCTCCTTTGCCCAGTCCCCTTTCTTGTAGCGGTACTTCCTGCCATCCCGGAAACTGACGCTGTTAAAGATGATGTGACCGTGGATATGGTCCGTATTGTCATGCACCGCATACAGCGCCTCATAATCTTTTCCAAGATATTCCTTTGCAAATTTCCCGATTACTTCAAAGGCAGTCTCCGCATCCACTTCCCCCTCCACAAAGGATATGATGAGATGGTATCCCTGCCTCTGGTCTGTCTTTCCAAACTGTTCCTTTGTCTGCCGCATCTGTTCATACACCTGTTCCTGCTGGCAGTTCAGGGAACCAACAAACCGCCCTCCGCCCGTTTTCTCCGGCACGGTGATATAGCCAAGCGCCTGTTTCAAGTGTTTCCCCGCATATCCTGCGCCGCAGTCCCCGATATAAAGTATCTTGCTGATTGCCAATCTTCCCCGCCGCCTTTACCTTATTTTCCCTCTGTCCTGTTTCTTGTCCGGTTCCATGACATACTCCTGCATCTCATGTGTGCAGGGAACATATTGCTTCATTGTCTCAAGACAAAAGAAAACATCCGCTTTCTTATCCGTGGATGCTGCATAAAATTCTTCATAAGAATATGGGTGTTTCTGTTTCCCATAATAATCTGCCGCTGTCATTCCAAGTTCATCTTCACGTTTCAGCCGCCTTACTATTTTATTGAAGTCCCCATCTTTTTCCGTAAATTTCCTTACTGGCTTAAAATGACAGCCCTGATAGAGAAAATAGCCGCTTTCACGCAGGCGTTCTTCCTGTGTTTCCGTTAGTGTTTCCGTCAAATGGCTTCCCCTTTCCTTACATGTTGCCTATCTTATCCACCGCCTCCCTTACGGTCACGTTGAGTTTTTTCATATAAGCGCTTAAAAGCTCCCTGTCCTCCGTGCGGTACAGCTTTGAATTATAGTTCCTTGTGATCTGGTTGATGTTGTTCCCGATTGCATTGACTTCATTAATCAGGTCTTTTAAAAGGATACGGATTTCAGGATAGTCATTTGGTTTCTGTGTAATCAGCAGGCGCAGGTAATCAGCTTCGCACATCCCCGCCGCACCCGCCTTATCCGAAAGCACCTTTGCCTCACACGGCATAAGCCGCAGCGTTTTCCTTACGGAATGTATGCTGTCCGCCATTTACCTTGCCCTCCCTTTCTTCTGTTCAGGCTGTTCCTTTATACCCTGTACCAGTTCCTTTACCGCCCCGTCAATATCCCCCTTTGACTGTAGACTCTGAATTAACTGTTCTGCAAGCATCTGTGCCATATGCTCTATCTGTTCTGCATACTTTGTCCTGTCAAACATGGCATCCAGTATCTTTTCGTCTGCACATAACTCCTCGTAGCGGCTGTGCTGGAACACAAAATCCGATAAATTATCCGAATTGTCCATATATGATTTTGCATCCTGCAAAAGCTCATAATTCCACTCTGTCACAGAATCTACAAGATCATCTATAGTTGTTTCTTCCCATACTGTCCTGTCTGTTTCTGCACACAGATCCCCACGGCAAAGCTGCCCGTCCTTTTGACCGACTACATAACCATGACCGTCCATATAGCCGCAGATCAGATTTGCTTCTTTCTCATTCATTTGAAAAGATATGCCGTTTTCTTCCATGAACTTTATAAGTTCTGCCCCTGTCGGTATTGCTTCATATCCTTCTGCATCACGCTGTTTGCCCTGTACCTGTGAAAGATACATCTGCTCGCCTGTATATCCGAAATCCTCATAACCGAATTGCAGTGCTTTTTCTTCCCCCAGTTCCAGTTCTTCCGCAAGAACTACAGCACCAAAGTAATTTACCCTGACACTTTCCTCCACGGACACCGGAAAACCGTCGTCATCACCATACCGCAGCTCATAGCAGTGCATCCCCTCCGGCACTGTTTCCTTATCCACACGCAGCTCCGTGAAATACCCTTTCCTGCCCAACAGGTCTACTTCCTCAAGCACCTCTTTCTGAACGTCAATGACTTCCATCTGCAATCACCTCCTTATCCGTATGATACAAAGTCACTGTTTCCCGCCCCAGTCCAAATTCCGATAGGAATTTGCCAGATACGCATGAGAGACGCCTCATGCCTCTGGTTAGGGGACTGCCCCTAAAACCCCGCTGATACATATAGTGAACTTAAAATATGATATGATATTTCTAATTTGATTTCACTTTTTGCAATCATTTTCCTGTTCTGATAGCACTTTTTAAGTTCTTTTTTTCGTGAACTTCAACGCCAGTCCTTCCGCCCTTTTTCAGTGATTGTGCTTTTTGCAATCATTTTTGCAGAATGATTGTGCTTTTTCAGTTCTTTTTTGGAAAATGAACTCACTTTTTGCAATCAACCCTACCGTGCCATTTCCCGTTTTGGCGTGGCTGCACACAGGCATTTTTTCGCTTCCTGAAGCCACTGGTTATAGTCCTTGAAAGGCTTTGGCGGCGGGCAGTCCTCCACCTCATAATCCAGCCCGTAGTATTTTTCCATGAGTGCATCTGCCGCTTTCCTGCCCGGTCCGTCATTGTCCAGACAGAAAGAAATCTTCCTGACTTTTGGGTGTTCCTCTAAGAATGTGGCAAGCGGAGCATCGGAAAGCATCCCAAGAGCCACCTTGTTTGTCTCATAATCCCCACGGATCTCCACATAGCTCATCAGGTCTATCGGTGCTTCAAACACCATGACTTCATCGCTTTTTCCATACCAGATATTGAACCCGTAATTCTTGTCATTGCCCGCCACATCGCACTTGAACGGTTTCCCTTCCCGGTCAAACACTCCCCTCATGCTTGCAAAGCGTGTTTTGCCCTGCACATCGTTCCCTTTAAAGACAATGTTGTGGTGACTGCGCTCTTCATAGATCAATCCGCAGCTTACAAAATAATCCACTGTATGCCTGTCAAGCGCCCTGTCCCCTGTCAGGTACGAATACAGATAGTCATTGTTCTTTGCACGGGCAGGGAGTACAAACGGCTTTTTCTTTTCTTCCGTGGAATGCTTTCCTTCTATTTTTTCCACATACACATTGGCACTCTTTTTTTCCCAGTCCCCGTCCCTCCGGTATCCGGAAAAATCAAGCAGCCAGAAAACAGCGTCCTTGACTTCCATTCCTGCAAAGACACGCAGGAAATCTATCTGCGAGCCGCCGTTGTTTCCCCTATCATGTTCCCTTGACCACCGAAACCAGTTCGTGCGGTTGTAAATCCGTATCGAATCCATTTCTTTCAGGGTGTGGTATCTGCCTATCTTTTTTACGGTGTAGCCGAGGCTTGCCGCTACTGCCGTTAAGTCAACGCTCTTTGCAAGCGCAAGTTCCTCTGCCGTAAAACTTCTCCTTTCTTCCATCGCCTCACCTTGCTTTCCCTTTTTCTGCCACCATTGCCGTTTTCCCAAAATCCAGTTCATTATAATCCGCAGTAAAAGAAAATGAGGGATACTGTAACAGCTTTTTTTCACTGAAACTAAAATACTGGCTGTTGTCACCGCCTACGATCACATGGTCAGCAAGCCTTATCCCCATAAGTTCCGTCAATTCTAAAATCCTGTGTGTTATTAAAACGTCCTGTCTTGAAGGCACAAGCTCACCGCTTGGGTGATTATGCACCATGATCATTCCCGCTGCATTGGATAAAATGCTTGACTTAAAAAACTCCCTCGGTTCTGCAATGGTCTGGTTAATTGCGCCTATGCTCACAATGTTACAGTTAATAGGGGTTCCGTCTGATTTCAGGTTGATGACACACACCACCTCCCTGTCCATTTCACACAGGAAATCCCCCACTACCTTTACGGCATCTTGCGGGCTTGTGATCTTATGGTCTGAAAACAGGGGCGCATCCTTTACCAGCCTTACCGATACGACTTCCAGTTTAAAGGGTTCCTGTTCCTGCATCTGCATTTGTTTCCTCCCCTCCCGGCTCAATACGGATAATAAATTCCCCCTCCTGCCGCTGCACCAGTTCCAAAAGCTCCTTTACTGTCAGTTCTTTTGCTATTTCTTCCATATAATAGCAATCCCCCTATCTGGACTGTTTCGCTTCATAGACAAGCCCCTGTTCTGCCACAACACCGTCCAGCCTTTTGTTTGGCGTGTCAGTTGCAAGCGTGATCCTGCGCAGGTCTTTGTCATAGTGGTATACCTGATTGGAAAGCCTATCTTCCAGATCCACCTGATCCATGTTTACCTCAGCAACCATCTGTGCAAGTTCTTCCGGTTCTCCCATTTCTACGGATACGGCTATGACTTCATGCACGGAAGAAGGCAGGATATACAGGTCACTCTCTACATTTTCTGCCAGTTTGTGCAGCTTATCTTCATAAAGCATGGAAACCGCACCATCTATCCTGCGGTCATTTGAAATAACCCACATGGTTTCCTGCGGCGGCATCTCCCCGATCATAAGGTCTGCCATTGATGGCGGCATACCGTCAGCCAGAAACATCTCCCTGATAACTTCATTCATTGATTTTATTACGGGCGGCAGTATGCGTCTGGTGTTTTCCGCAGCAGCCTTAAATAACTGTTCTTCATCCATCCCCAGTTCCTTTGCCAGTCCATTGTGGACTACCACGCTTGCAATGCCTTTGTCCTCCACGTTTACCACCCATCGGTAGATAATGGATAAATCCTGAAACTCCCTGTGCGGCATTTTTTTCAGCATATCCTCATTCTGCACGGTATTCACAAGCTGGAATATGATATTGTCTTTTGCCTTGCGCATATCAAGCGGCGAGACTGGTTCCTCCTTAAACACCCTGTCCAATGCATCTGCTGCATTCTGCAAGGATTCCTGCAAGTCCCCCGTCCTTAAATATTCATCGTAAATGTCATTGATATATATGGTGGGGGAATCTATTTTCTCCCCGTTCTCCAGTAACTGTAGCCCGTCCAGTTTACGGTTGACCTTTTCCACCAAAGCAACCTTTACCTCCATGCCCTGATAATCTTTAGGCATATAGGATAAAAATTTCTCTGTTACCACATCTTTGAAGATCTCATAATCCATCATTAAATCCTCTCCTCCTTTCCTGCCCTCCTGTATTCCTGCAACTGTTCCAGCCTGAAACTTTTGCATTTCATACATTCCGATGCAGTGCAGCATAAAGCGTCCACAGGCACATCAAGAGCCTCTGCAATCTTTTCAAGGGTAGCTGCCTTTGGAACCCTTGCACCGCTCTGGTACTGTGCCATGCGCACATCCCCGCAGTTTAAGAAGCCTGCTTTCTCACCAAGTTCCTTTAAGGTCATTCCTTTCTGCTTTCGGTAAAACCGTATCCTTTCCCCTGTTGTCATGTGTCCTCCTTTCCATGCTGCAAAAAAGGCGGGACACATAAGCCGATCCTGCTTACATGCCCCGCCGGGTTCATGCACTGTTGTTATTCATTACTTACGCTTCTGCGCCATCTTTTTTCTTCTTCCAGAAGATGATGCCGAGTCCGGCAGCAACAGCCGCAAGCCCGAACCCTGCAAATACCCACGGGTTCATGTTGTCCCCGGTCTGCGGGAGCTTCGGTTCCGTAGGCTTGTTTGTTACTTCAAGGGTGTACTCTACCACTCTCGTTTTTCCGTCCTTGTATTCAAACTTCACTTCCTTCGGCGTGGAATCAAGGAGATACCCTTTCGGAGCCTCCACTTCCACCACGGTATAAGTGATTGTATCCTCATACTTGCCATCCTTAAATGTTGCAATCGGAAGTTCGCCGCTTTCAGCATGACCATCCTTGTCCGTTGTAAGCGTCTCGATCACTTTCCCGTCCTTGTCACGGATTTCAAATTTTGCGCCTGCAAGCGCCTTTCCGTCCTCTGATTTCTTGCTGATGATGATTTTTCCAACTGCTACTTCGTCCTTCATTGCCACTTTTTGGATTTCATCAGTCTCCTTTACCTCAAACTCAATGTCCTGTGCAATTACATACCCAAATGGCGCTGTTTCTTCACGCAGGGTATATTTTCCGGCAGGCAGCTTTTCAATCATGTGCGGCTCTTTGCCGGAAGTCCACTTCTCAATCAGGTTGCCATCTGCATCAATGACGGAAAGAACTGCACCCTCAAGCTCATTGTCGCCCGTGATGTCAGTCTTTGAAATCTGGACTTTGATCGGCTTGTTCTCAAACTCTGCATCAAATTCGATTACTTTCTTATCGTCACCCTGATAAGACGCATCCACGTCGAATACTTTATCTGATTTCACATATCCCTTTGGTGCTGTCATTTCCTGCACATAATACTTTCCAAGAGGGAGGTCAGACACAAATGTCAGTTTCCCGTCCTTTCCGGTCACGCCACGTTCAATTTCAGTGCCAGCCTTTACAATAACTTTACCGTCTTTATTCACAATGTCCTCTTTAGCAAACAGACCGAATACTGCACCCTCAAGGACTTCTTTCGTGCCTGCCTCTTTCTTTACCACTGTGATCTGCACTTTCTGTCTCTCATTGCTGATGTTCATTCCGGCATAAACCACTTTGGTATCCTGATCGATATAGGAAAGGTCTGCTTCGATTGGTGTATCGTCCAGAACGAATCCTTCCAGTGTCTTTGTCTCCACAAGGTAATACTTTCCAAGCGGCAGACTGTCAATGCTTGCATAGCCTTTCTCGTCAGTGACAATAGTTGCCACAAGTTCGTCCGCCTCATAATAGATTGTGTCAAGTCCGTCCGGGCTTACAATGTCCTCCGCTGCATAGACTTCAAATTCAACACCCGCAAGACTGTCCTTAAAGTAATTGAAAATGAAATCATACCAGTGTCCTTTCATAAGGGTAGTGTCCGTTACAAATTCTCCGTCCTTGTTGATGATGATTGCGCCTGTCGGAACCTCGTCTTTCATGACTGCACCCTGAATGTCAGCGGTATCTTCCACTGTAAACCGGATTTCCTCTGCTTTCAGGTAGCCGTAAGGCGCAAACTCCTCACGGAGCGTATAAGTCTCCCCTGCCACAAGTCTCTTGATAACATGAGCTTCTTCTGCAACGGAAGTCCATCTGTCAACCACGTTTCCATCCTTGTCAATGACTGTAAGCAGTGCGCCAGAAAGCTCTGCGCCGCTTGCAATGTCCTCCTTTGTAAATTCAAAGGTTGTAGGCTCATTCAGAAATTCGCTGCTGTATTCTGCAACTGCTTCATGCTGTCCCTGATACTCTGTTTCAAAAGTGATTACTTCCTCACTGGAAACATAGCCTTTCGGCGCTGCCATTTCCTTTGCCTCATAAACTGCAAACGGGTAATCCTTTATGAAAGCGATCCTGCCGTTTTCGTCAGATGTTGCAGTTTCAAGGAGTGTGCCTGCTTCAATTATTACTTCCCCATTGGCATTTTCAATGTCCTCTGCGGCAAATAGACCGAACACTGCGCCCGCAACTGGTGTATCTTCTTCTGCATCTTTCTTAATGACTGACATATCCAGTTTCTGTCTTTCATTGGTAAATGTCACGCTTTCATGGATCACCGGGGTTTTATCGTCCACATAAACGAATGTTACAAGCTGCTCTTCCCCGTTCAGCACATATCCATAAGGCGCTTCTGTTTCCACAACACGGTACTGTCCGAGCGGAAGTCCTGAAATGCTGGCTTTCCCATCTTCCCCGGTGGTAAGCGTTCCTACAAGATCGCCTTTTCTGTAATACTTTGTCCTGTTGCCATCCTCGTCTGTCTGCATGTCAGTAGTATAAATGTCCTCTGCGGCATAGACCTCAAATTTTGCCCCTGCAAGGGAACCTTCCTTATATACAAATTCCTTTTCTTCAGAATCAGCAAATAAGCCGCCCTTGTAACCATCAAGGATTTCGCCTTTCTTCTCCACTGTCAGTTCCCCGACAACAGGTTCGTCCTCATATTCCACGGTGATGATTGCATCATAAGTGTCAGGATCGGTTTCATAGAATGTGTCAGAATCAACCGATACTTCCACATAGTTAGTGTTCAGCACATATCCATGAGGCGCTTTTACTTCCTCAATGCGGTAATTTCCAATCTTCAATACATCCGGCAGGATTAAGTCGCCATCCCCGTCCGTGAAGAAGGAAGTGTGCGTAACCTTTGACGGATAAGTTGTGACCATCTTGACATATTCGTTTTTGTCAAGGTTGAAAATCTTGAACTCTGTATCAGGGATAAGGACTGTCTGCTTTGTGTCAGCGTCCTTCTTGATCACACGCAGCTTTGCAGTAAATTCACGGTCAATGAATACACGCCATACCTGCGGCTCTGTCGGGTGGTTCTCCACAATCCTCACTTCAAAAGGTCTTACTGGCTGCATGTTGTGTGGAGTGACTGTTTCTATCACTACATAAGTCCCGTAAGGGATAGGCTGTGTCACGATATGCCCCTTTGCATCCGTGAAAAGGGTAGTCTCTCCCTTGCTGCCGATTTCCACGGGTTTTGCGCTGTCAAAGTCGTAACTTCCATCTTCCAGTACGGATAAGGAAGATTTCAGGTATGCGGTAAAGCCTGCGCCGGATAATACAGGAGCCTCCGTATCATCCCCGTTGTCGGATACTTTGATAAGCTGGAACGGCTGCTTGATGACCTGCTCTGCCGATGTGGTGCTTCTTGACACTTCCGCTACCAGATCGCCCTCATAATCGCATACAACATCATGTTCCTCTTCATCAAGGAGATACCCTTCTGACGGTGTGATTTCCTTTACATAGTAATCGCCAAGATAGAGGTTCTTTACCTCCGCATTGCCGCCCTCATCGGTTGTCAGTGTCGCAACAATATCTCCCGCATGGAAGATAATGCCTGTTGCACCGTCCGGGTGTACAATGTCGTTGCGGGCATATAAGCCGTAAACAGCGCCCTCCAGTTTTGCGTCGCCCTGCGGAACTGCCTTTCCTGTCTCCTTATCTATTTTGTAGATGTGGATTTTTGCGGTTGTCCTGTCATTTGCGAAAGTGTGTGTAAATGATGCTTTTGCAGTAGTCTCCGGCAGGTAATTGAAATCAAAGCTGTATATATCGGAGCTGTTCCTGTAATATGCGTAAGGAGCCTGTGTCTCTGAAATATAGTAGCTGTTTGCAATCGGAAGGTCTACCGTGTAAGCGGCGCTGCCATCCTCCCCTGTCGTAACGGTCTGTAATGCAGTACCCTTTGTCACAATGACCTGTCCTGCATAATTCCTGATGTCATTTCCCGCATAAAGCGTATACTGTCCGCCATCTAACGGGTTTGCTGTCTCGGAATCTTTCTTTGTCACGGAAACTTCCGCTTTCTGACGGGTATTAAGCACAGTTGCCGACTCATACTGCACTTCCACCATCTGATCCTTATATTCAATCTTTACCGTATGCGGCTCTGTATTGATGGTATATCCGTCAATGCTCTTTGTTTCCGTAACCACATACGTTCCAAGATGAAGGTCTGTAAGAACCACCTGTCCGTCACTTCCGGTCTGTAAGTTTTCCGCAATCAGGTCCCCTTTATTATAGACTTTTGTACCGTCTGCCTTGTAAATGTCTGCGCCTGCTGTCACTTTGAAAACAGCGCCCGGCAGTTTCTTTTTCTCATAAGTGAAGTTGCTGCCATTCCATCCGGTCAGGACTTCGCCCTCTTTATAAATGGTGATTGCCCCAAGCTGCTCTTTGTCCGTCGCACTGATCCCGGTTGTCTGTCCTGCCTTTACGGTCAGCGTGTGGACTTTGCCGCTCAGTACATATCCCTTTGGTGCGGTAATTTCCTTCACATAGTACGTTCCCGCCACAAGTGCATTGGATTTTGCATAACCGTTTCCGTCCGTAGTCATGGTGTCTACCTTATTGGTGCATCCGCTGTCGGAATAAATCCCGTATACGGCACCTTTCAGCTTCACGCCGCTGGACTCGTCGGTCTTTACAATCTCCCCGTAGCCGATGTTTTCCGTCTTTACCTTAAAATAGGCATGGATAGGATCGGCGCTAGGTCTTTCCGAGACAAACTCCTGATAGTTCGCTTTTTCCGTCAGCCAGAACACACAGCTTGAAGTCGTCTCTACTTCGCCTGCCGTGGAGTTCATGGTTGCCATTGTCGCTGTCGTGTTCACTTCCTTACTGGAAATGGTGAGGCTGTTCCCGTTCTTTTCAACTTTGAACCCGCTCAGCGAAATGTCAAAACTTCCAAGTACGCCGTTGCTGTCGTTAAGGGTTTTTTCAAAACGCTGGTTCCCCTCATTCCATTTCAGCTCATAAGTTTCCGCACCGCTCTGTGTCCTGCTTGCAAAACTCGGTCTTGTGGCATTATAAGACTTGCTGATGTTGTTTTTCAGGCTTGTATAATAGGCATAAGACGATGACGGATTCGGAGCCGTATCACACAGCTTTCTCGCTGCTGAATCCCCGCTGCCTGTGCCGAACAGGTTCCCCACGATCACCCACACCATTGCCTGTGTCGCTATGAACTGGTCACACTGGTCATTTGAAGGCGGCGTTGCGCTGTTGCTGTTAAAACCAAAATAGAGGCAGTAACTTAACAGCTTCTCCTGCTGTGCCGTCATGGAAGTGCTTGAATTAGGGTAGCTGTTCATGAGCTGCCCGCCATCTGCCGCCAGTCCGAAATTCATGCAGTAGGCGGCGTTTCCGTCCAGTATGGCATACAGGATCTTCCCGTGGTCATAGCCTGCCTTTAACTCGCTTACCTCACCCGATGATCTTGTCGATGCATACCAGAAAGCGATGTTTGCACTGGAACTTGCCGCAAAAGCAGTCGTCCCGTTGCTAAACAGCGTGGTAAAGACCGTAAGCAGGGCTAAGAATCCTGCCATAAATCTTTTCATTTTCTGTTTCATTCAGATTTCCTCCTTATAATAGGGCAAAAAAATAACAAGTCATATAAAATGGCTTGTCATTTTCCGTTTACTGTTATTCTTTTTTGAACTTCAATCTCTGTCTGTTTCCCTTTATATCCGGGCGGAACCCACATATCAAAATTTGATAGACAGATAAAGGGAAACCGAACATTTTTCTTTTGAAATGCCCGACCGCACTTCACATACCAGTGAGGGACTGTCCCTTACCGTCTGCCCGCCACGACACCGAACATTGTCAGTACAACCCTTGCAACAAGTGCAAGCAGCAACAGGAACAGTTTTGCTATCCCAAGTACCAGTTTCAGAAGCATAAGCACTGCCTGCAGCATCCATTTCAGTATGGTAAGCAGTACCACCGCCGCCTTTTTCAAAACCATTCCCACCATCAGCATTTCCTCCAATCCACGGTTATCAGCCAGTTTATCATGACTGAACCGCCCGCTGTCCTATATCAACTATCGTAATGCACGACAATACCAAGTGTACCCTCTGGTGCTGCCCGTTGTCAACATGTTTTCATCAGAACATCGGTATGCTCCCTTACCTGTAACAGCGGAACTCATAAAAATCTGTCCCGTTCAGGCTGTACACCCCTGCATATTCGATATAAAACACAGGCTCCGTTTCCAGCATCATCATCCCCGCAATGTAATCCGCTATCCCGTCCTCACTGCCAAGTTTCCTGCCGGACGTGGTGGACGCTTTGTTTAAGTCTGTCTCCACAAAAACGCTGTAATACCCCAGTCCGTCATACGGATAATAGGAATTGTATTCTTCCTGTGTTATCTTCCCCTCTGACAGAAGGTTTGCGAGGTTGTCCGTGGTGGTTATCATCCCGCCCGCCTGACACTTTGCAACTGCCTGACTGCATACGGATACGGGATTGTATGGCGATACGGTCACTGTCTGTTCCTGCTGTTTGATTTCTTCCGGTTTTGTCTCTTCCGGTTTTGTTTCTTCCGGCTTTGCTTCACACTCCGTCTCTTCCGGTCCTGTTTCTTCCTGCCCTGCTTCTTCCTGTTTTGGCACATCTGCACTGTTTGGTGCAGGTTCCGTTTCGGTTTTCTGCTCCGGCTGGCTTACAGGCTGCGGTTCAGGCGTTTCTGCTGCTTTCACATCCCCCTCTTCCGTTTCTGTTTCTTCCGGCGTTTCCTTTTCGGTCTGCCGCTTTTCTGTTTCCCCCTCCCCGGTCTGCACCGCCGCAGGTTTATTTGTGTCCCCTGCTATATCCGTTTCCTCAGTGTCTCTCACTGTTTCAGTCTTTTCCGTCTCCATATCAGCCATAAGATTGTCCTTATTGCCGCATCCGGCAAAAAGCATGATACCTACGGATAAAATCAGAAATAATCTCTTTTTCATATGAATCGCCTATCCTTTCCTCATAAGGGAAAGGCAGGCTGTGTCCGTGTGCCGCTGTTCTTTCCCTTATGAAAAGACTCTGCATGGTCTGCACGGGACACATATCAGTTTAGGACTGTCCCGTATTCTGTGCATTGTTTCCTCCTATCATTTTGCTTTGTTAAACTTACCCCAGTATGCAAGCATCCTTTTCAGCTTCTTGTCGCTTGCATATGCCTTGTAGAATTTCAATCTCCACATACCCATCACCTCCTTTCAATGCTGCCCTTTTTCGCCGGATCTCCTTGCTTTATCTTCAAGGATCAGCCGTTTCAGATAAGCGCCGCTTTTATTGTTCTTCTCAAACCATTCCCTAGCTTCTTTATCTGTTGTGGGATTGAATTGCAGTGTAAATCTCAATACTTTCTTGCGGTATGCCTCTGACATTTCATACCTATGTATTTTTCTTTCTTCTTCCGTCATCTTTGCTCTTTTCATTCGCAAACTCCTCTCACCGTCTGCCTATGGAAACGCCGACCATTATCAGCATAATCCTCATAACCAGAGCAAGCAGAAGCAGGAACAGCTTTACGATACCAAACACCAGCTTCAATGCCGCAAGCACCACCTGTAATATCCATTTCAATATGGTAAGCAATACCACCCCGGTCTTTCTTAAAACTATCCCTGCCATAAAACATTCCTCCTTGTTTTCCGTAGGAAAATGCGACTGCCCTTGCAGGAGCAGAGGAATTTTCCTCCTATCCCCAGTTATCAACCAGTTCCATCATGGTTGGATCTGTGGTTTCTTCTGTGCTATCGGCTAGTGTTTCCTTTGCCACGCTTTCCATGACCATCCTTCCCATGCTGCCCTCCGCCACCCGTGCCGCCCCGCCTCCGAGGGCAGCACCGAGCAGCATGATGATCTCATTCTTAACATCATTCTTTAGTTCTTCACGGATACCATCAAGGTCACTCTTTGAGATATACTGTTCTTCCTTTTTCTTCCGTTCCGCTGTCTCTTTCAGCAGATCTTCATTCTCAAAACTGTTTGCATAGAAGTCTATGGCATCCGTTATGAACTGGTTTACAGACTTATGGATCTCTGTATTCAGTTCCGCAAGCACCTTGTTTACCCTGCGCTGCTGCTCATTGTCAAGGTTGAGGCGGTAACTTCGGTAGACAATATTTGACTTTGCCATATACCCCACCCCTATCCTATCTGGTTACGGTGCTTTGCAAGGAAAACCCTGCCGAGCTGCTCATACCCCTTTGCATTTGCTTTGATGTCCTCAATGTAACGGATATTCCCACCGTCATGTGAGCCGAACAGCCGCATGACCGCTGCACCCCCGCCCACGAACACAATCGGTATCACATCAAGGTTGTAACCGTGTTCTTTCAGGGTATTGTAGACTTTTTGTGCAAAATCACGCAGGCAGTCCCTTACAATGTTCATGTACTTATCCGGCAGCGCCGCTTCTCCGGTTGCCATGACCTGCTGTATCACGTTTTCTTCAAGCTCCTGTCCGATCTGCCTGTTACATTCCTCATTGATTGTCCTCATGCAGCGGATAAGCCCCTGCTGGCTTGTGATACACTCTGCCTCATTCGGCTTGCCGTTCTGTATCGGCATGATGTCAATCGTCCAACTGCCTATATCTACCACCACCACACGCTCCGGCAGGGTTTTCAACTGTTCTGCAACCGCCGCATAACATTGTGGGAACACGGACACCCTTGCTATCCTTGCCGTATACTTCTCTTTCTCAAAGAAGTAACTGACTTCTTTATTCTTTGACAGATAATCAATGAAGTCCTGCTTCTCTGCGCCGAACCTTGTCAACGGAAGTCCTACCGATAAAAGGATATCTGTATTCCTCATTCCACGCCTGTTCAGCTCCTTTGCAACTGCCGCAAGGGTAAGCAGGTAGAAGTTATCATTCTCAACTTTTGTATCCCTGACTTCAAGACGTTTCCCGCCTACCTTGTAATACCTTCCGTCCAGTTCCACCAAATCATCATAAAATGCAGGTTCTGTCGTTATTTCCTTTACTCCTGTCGTAAAAATCTGCGTTGCTGTTTTCATGTTCGACCAGCCATGATCGATCCCGATTACTTCAATATGTTTTTCCATCGTGTTCTTCCTCCATATTTTTTTCATGTAGACTTATCTCCTTAATATCTTTTTCATGCAGGGAAAGCAGTACTTATCTGACTGTCTGTACGGGCATCCAAAGCACATATCTTCTTTGTCCTGCTCCGTGATTTCAGGCTTGCTTTCTTCCTTAACACATTTCTTAGCGAGACACTGACGGTTGTTTCCGTGAAAGAATTGACAGCGCATACAGCTTCTTAAATCGTTTTCCAACTTTACCTGTGCCGTAATAATTCCATCCGGTTTTGGAGCGTTCTGCATCCTTACGTTAATTCCCATCCACGCCACCCGCCTCTCTTGCGGCGGAAAGCCTGTATATCTCTTCTAATTTCCTGTCTGCCATCCCTGCTGATCTTGCAAGGGAAAAGTATAACAAAAGTACTACTGTTACAATGATTACTGCCCCTATCATCTGCCGCCCCTCCTTTTCTGTTCCGCTTTCTTCCTCTGTTCCGCCTCCATCTGCCTGACATACTCACGAATGTCAATCAGATCCTCTAGGTCATAGATTTTGGAACCCATAGCACGGTCAACATTTTCAGGAGTGCATTCGCCATGTTCTGTTAATGCTGCTATTACTTTCTGCTTAATTTCTTCCTGCACAGAGTCCGGCATTGCTACTATATAGTGTGGCGGCAGCTTTGAAACTTCTGTTATTACCTCCTTTTCATATCCATAACTCTTTTCAAAGTCACTTAGAAACTGTTCTTTTACCAAGACTGCATTTGCCTTGTTTTCCTCACTGGCTAACTCCACCAGTCCGTCTAGGAACTCAACTAGCTCTCTCTTTGTAAAACCCATCTGTTAATCCTCCTTCTCCCAAAATAAAAAGGCAGGAACAGATTAGCGATACACAAACGGAATATCCGTTTTAAGAGCTAATTTAGTCCTACCTAAATAATCGTTGTATTAAGTTTTCACCTCTCATTCCACTAAAAGCCAAAGCCCGACCATATTTGTATCGACCATATTTGACTTCCGTAATGTAGGTTTTGAATTGTTCAGCGCTGCCCATTCTTAACCCCAATTAGGTATAAAAAATAGGACTAAATTAGGCTTAACCCCTTGATTTTACTGGGTTTCTTCTAACTTAGCCCTATTATAACACGGGCATCAATGTAATCCAGCCCCAGTCTTTCAAGGGAGGCATCAATGGCCGCGGCGCCATTACCATAATCATCCGTCCACATCTTGGTGGTGACAAAAATTTCTTCTCTTGTTACGAACCCTTCCTCAATCGCCCTCCGGATTCCCCTGCCAACACCTTCCTCATTCCCATAAATCCTTGCCGTGTCTATCAGGCGGTAACCGTCCCGGAGCGCCCAGTACACGGAATCCTCCGCCTCGCTCTGGGACAAACGGAAGGTCCCAATGCCGAGTATGGGCATTTCATAGCCGCTGTTCAGCATGACAGTCCCTGCCTCAAGATCAAATGCCTGCCCTTTGGAACCCTCGCCCGCCGGTTGTTCATCCTGCGCGGCATCTTCTCCATCCTGCTGTTCCTTCTGTGCGGTATCCTCCTGCGTCTATGTTCCGTCATCATCTGCCCCCGGCGCCGGTTCCTCCGCACTTCCTTCCGATTCATTTGTCTGGCTGTCCTGCTGCGTCCCATTTGCCAGGCTTTCCGTCCATTTCTCCCTTCTCTATGAATAAAATGAATTACTGCAACTTAATTTTAAGTCTCACAGGAAGGAATAGCAGTGTCCTTTTTTTTGTTTTGGTATCATTTTTTTAACGGCATAAAATAAGCGGCGCCCGGATTCTCTGTCCGGACGCCGCCTGCTATATGCTATATATTATTTTCTTTTTGCAAAAAAATCATCTATGATCTTCTTGATCTCCTCTTCCGGCATCGTCTTTAACAGATAGCCTTCCGGCTTCAGCGCCATCACTTTCTTAACGCTTTCCCTGTCCCCCCTTCCGGTCAGGAAGATAACCGGAATATTTGCCGTTGCCTTTTCCGAACGGATCATTTCCAAAGTCTGCCGTCCGTCACAGACAGGCATTTCATAATCCAATAATACCAGATCCGGCCTGTTCACTGTAATACTCTGGATAGCGGATAAACTGGAATTGGCTTCTATTACACTATAATCGCTGCCAAACAGCGATGTCATCTTGCCGCGCATAAAATCCGAATCGTCTACTACGAGGATCTTTTTCTTCTGTCCTTTCCACTCCGCACGTTCATTGACCAAATACTGTTTGATCGTATCCATCGCATTCTGATGGTTGATATCCGGTGTGATCTTACCGTGGATCGAATTGTCGGCCACTGCACAAAATGCAAAATAGCCTTCGCCCGTATCAAACAGGAGACTGCAGGATGGAGTCACACGGTCAAAGGAATCCACAAGCTGCTCATGGGTCAGCAGGCTTTCTTTCTCTAATTCCAATAGATCCATTGCCGGAAAGCTTTCCCTGACACGCTCCAAAAACTGTCTCGAAATATAGCGGTTGACATTGATCACCATGTCGTCCACCCTTTTATACTCGGTATTGAGTATCGTTCCGACTATTTTTAATAAAAGCTGCTCTTCAAAAACAAAGGTGATCTCCCATTTTTCTTTATTCTCCCCGCGATAAGCCAAACGGTTGCAGATCACTTTTCCGAAATTCTCTCCCGCATAATGACTGCTGATCATTTTCGCTTTCAACTGGAACATATCCTGAACGAGCTGTATGATCGTCTGTTCCAACGCGTGGATCTCCTCTTCATGGGGAATATCCACCCACTTGCTATTCTTTTTTCCTACAATCGCCAAATCTTCCGTCAGCGTATGCGCAACCGTCCATCCGATACAGACGCCCAAAAAATGCCTGATGGACTCTGTGGAATACTTTGATTCTTCCATCTCCTTTTCAAGAGCAGGCAGCGTCTTATCCCGGAAATCGCTGTGCAAACGTTTGTGTACTTCATATTCTCCATAGTCAATCGACCGCATGTACTCTTCTTCGTGCTTGAAGTGCTCCACTGAGTGATTTTTTAAATATTTCACTCCTTCTCTACATACCCATTCGCTTTTTTCCTCGTCTTCACTGAGTTTTAAAAGCCTATCCATGGTTGATAAAAGCAGTTTGTGCTCTTTATCGATAAAGTCAACTCCAATTTTATATCTGTCATTCCACACAATCTGATTCACAGTACCCCTCCTTTGCTGTAGTACAGCATTTTCATTGACTTTTCCGGCGTTTCACATCACAGGACAAACATCCGTGACCGCCTTTTTTTGCTTGTCGAATAGAATAATATATTCGCCTCGCTAGCGCTCATTATACCACATATCCTGCTTGTTTGCCTATCCTAAATTATACTGAAATTACACATTTTTAGCCTTTTTTCACGCTTCCTGCCGTACTGCCCTGTCCTAAAAAATTCTATGGCATTCCCTTTATCGCTTCATTCCCTGAAAAATATTTTCCCGCAAATCAGCACGCTAACGCGACAGCCGGCAGACAATTTTTCCGGATACTAACGCGTTTACCTTTATAGTATCTGTCAAATTGACTGCCAACCGTATTTCCAGAGAATCCGTTTCTCTTATGATTTTCCTGCCGAGCCCGTTTCCACCAGTTCCCTGAGTTTTCCGATCCCGATCGGTTTAGAGTAATAATATCCCTGAAACCAGGTAGCCTGATAGACTCGCAGGTAATCCTGCAGTTCCTGTGTTTCCACGCCCTCTAAGCAGGTACTCATACCGCAGCTATTGGCAAACTCCACGATCGACCTGACCATCGCCTGCTTTTTCACGTCTTCCGTAATCCCTCTGATAAAACTCATGTCCAGTTTGATCTCATCCATCGGAGCGTGAAGCACGATCCCCGAAGACGCGCTGCCGGTCCCGTAATCATCCATTGCCATACGGATACCGTATCCTTGAAAAAATTCCACCTCTCTCTTTATCATTTCCAACGGCATATCTTTACACCGTTCGGTCAGTTCCAGACACAGGTGGCTTGCCGGGAATGCCGTCTGTTCCAGAATCTGCAGAACTTCTGCACGGAACACTTCTCTTTCCATCTGTCTTGCCGACACATTGACGTTCAGTACGAACTCCGGCAAGACCGCAAGCAGCTCCACCGTTTCCTGCAGTGCCGTCCGCAGGACATAATTGCCCAGCTCATACATCACCGGATCTGTTTCCATCCACTCGATGAATCTGCCGGGAGGTACGGTTCCATAAGGCTCTTTACGCCATCTGACCAATGCCTCCGCTCCTACGATGCGTCCCGTCCCCGAAACCACTATAGGCTGGTATTCTACATAAAATCCCTCGCATCCTTCCCTGACTGACTGATGGATCACTTTCATCAATTCCAGATCTACGTTATTGGACGTGCGCACTTCATCATTAAAAATGATCAGGTTTCCCTGATGGTCCGTTTCCGAATGGCCCAAAGCATATGCGGCCTTAGAACTCAAAGAATCGGCTCTCCCGTCGTATTGTTCGATCAGGATCGCCCCCGCGCATATTTTCAGCGCCATCTGCCTGTCGTTTACACGGATCCCCCGCGCCAGCCTGTCCCTGATCAACTTTTCAAATGCAAGCAGCCCCTTTCTTCCGCATCCTTTTAAGATAAACCCAAATTTCGGACCATCGAGACGATAAACGGCGCTGTTCTCATCCATCATATAAATAAACTGCAGCGCCGTCTTCTTAAGGAGTTGGTTCGTAAAATCATGCCCGTAAATAATATTCAGATTATTAAACCGTTCCAATTTGATCATCAATACGGCAAACGGCTGCTGCTTTCCAATCGCCGTCTCAAGATCAGCCGTAAACCTTGCCTGAGAATACAGGTCCGTCAAGGCGTCTATCCTTGGCAGGACGTTTTCGTTACGCATCAGGACGATCAGGTAGCCTTCCCCGTTCTTTTCATCGTTCACAATATCCGTATGGATACTGAACATATGGTACTCTCCTGAAATGTCTTTGATCCGGACGCACAATTCCCTGTCCAGATCCTTTCCTTTCATCCTTGGAGGAATCCCTTCCTCATACTCCCATAGATCCTCCGGATGGATCAATTCCCTCATGACCTTATAGTGATCCTGAACATAGGTGTCTTTCATGCCAAAATATTTTTTAGCCGTCTCGGAAAACCATGCCTTTTCCTGATTCAAATGCAGAATATAGATATAAGTATCTTCCGCCAGCATATTCACCGTATTCATTACGGAGTCTATGTAGCTTTCATTTTCATGCCAAAATCCCTGTTCCCTCATTTTACTCTTGTACCCCATGCTTTTTATCATACATTATCCGCTTTGACGTTCCGCCTTTACCCCTATTATGTCGAAAGTCTGTCTGAAATTGCCGGGAAAAACGATTTATTTTATAGTATAATGCTACAATGAAATCCGCATCCGGTCAAGTGGAAGATCGGCTACTTTTCCCCGCTCTCCAAATTCCGCATAAAACCCACATAAGTCGCTACAAAGTAAATACTGTAGACTCCGAAAAACAACAAAAAAGAAATGCCGAAATACAAAGCGGAGGGCGTCGCCGCACCGGAATAAAAATTAAATTTTCCGCCTACATAGCCTGCAATGATCCCGCTGATCAAAACTGCGAATAACGCGGGACACAGATAAAAGAGAACAAGCTGCTTTAAGACGAGCCGCGCCACCTGCTTTGTCCCCATTCCGATCTGCTTCAATACGCCGTACCGGAACTTATACTTTGCGGAATCGCTAAGCTGTTGTATAGACAATACGGTCAGCGCAACGCATAAAAATACCAGGCCCATATACAACATCGGAAAAATAAGAGTGAACAGTATCCCTTTCATTTCTACCACTATATTGTCACGGACCAGATTATCCGCCGCATATACCATAATCGTATCCGAACCGATGCAGCTGTTTGCGTATAACGTCCCGTCCGCATCCGGATCTCCCATTGCCTGTTTAAAATCCAACCGTTTTGCCGCTTCGTCCAGCTCGTGTTTTAGCTCTCTTGGCGTTTCCCCGTAAAGCTCCACTGCAAGTTCCGAATAATACGGCCGCATCAAGGCGGCCTCCGCATCCGGTACCACGATCACATAATCCCCGCCGTTATGGCCGTCCTGCGAGAAAGGTTCCGTATAATATCCGGCAAATTGAAGAGTCCCCCTGCCGCCCTCTATGACGAGCCTGTCGGAAAAATCACCCGTTTCCCGAAACACCCTGTCTTTGATATGGATCGCATACTCATCCTCCTCCAAAGAAATCTCCTCCAACCCGAGCATGTTCCTGAGACGGTTATAATCCGTTAATCCCATAAAAGTATCATAGGTACAATAAAAAAAATCATGCATATGGGAAATTGCCTGTCTGTCGGGACTTCCGTCCTCCTTTTTATAAGTGTCTCCGAATACCTTTAAATTCGTATACAAAAAAACGTTTACCTGATCCGTTCCGTTTTCATAAATATGATAGGAATAGGCCTCTTTTATCGACGCGCTTTTCTCGATCACGGCAAGCTCCGCAGCAAAGTCCTCTTCCGTATATCCGCTGTGGATCTGCACGTCGAAAGGCATCTTCTCCTCCAACATCCGATCCTGATAAAAATTAAACATCATGGCCACCGAACACCCTAAAAAGGCAAGCACAAAAAGCGCCGTCAGCGTTCCCATAGTAAACCGCATGGTTTTTATTTTGGAAGAAAACTGCCTGAGCAGAAATAAATTCTGTCCTTTATAGACCAGCGCCCCCTTACGGCGCACATAACAGACAATAAAAGAAGCGAGTCCCGTATAAAAAAGATAAATCACAAGCACCAGTCCCGTTAAAAACAGTAATATGATCTCCGCGCTCCAATTTTTCCCGAAAAACAGCCATAAGCCAAACAGCAGTAAAAACAATCCCGAAACCGGCAGCAGCCATTTTTTGACCTCTTCATGCGACTCTTTGATCTCCTCGTTTAACTTTTCCGCATTCATCAGATTATAAATGTTCATTTTTTTCAGTTTTCTCTTACAGCGCAGCAAAGCCAGCAAATAGCATCCGGCATAGCAGGACGCCGTCATGATCAGGCAGCCCCCATTCATTTCAACATTGAAAACATAATCCAGCGAAAACATACTGTAAAGAACGGACAGGATGATCTGCTGCACCAAAATCCCGCAGACAAGCCCTGCGAAAAAAGCGCCCATACCCAGAATCACGTTTTCCCGCATATACAGCCTTGCGATCTGCTTTCTCTTCATGCCTAAAAGCAGATAAGTGCCAAATTCCCGGCTTCTCTTTTCCATAATGAAGCGGAGCGTATAATTGATCAGCCATGCCACAATGATGATAATAAAAAAGGTCGCCAGACCCAGCATCACCTGCATCAATGCCGCCTGTTCAAACATACTCTGCACATCCTTAGAAAACAAAAGGCTGTTGAAAGCAAACATCAGCGCCACCACAACCGTCATAGTAAAAAAATACACCAAATAATCTTTCGACGAACGTTTCACATTCCGCAGTGCAAGTTTAGCGAGCATCGTATTCACCTCCCGTTAAGGACAATACGTCCAAAATGGCGTTCAAAAATTCTCTTCTGCTCTTGTTCCCCCTGATCAGCTCATGAAAGATCCGTCCGTCTTTTAAAAATAAAATACGGCTGCAATAACTGGCGGAAAAGGCGTCGTGGGTCACCATAAATATAGTCGCTTTCTTTGTCTCGTTCAATTTCTGAAACGTCTCCAAAAGCGTCCCCGCCGCTTTGGAATCTAATGCTCCCGTAGGTTCGTCCGCCAAAAGCAGCTTGGGACGGTTAATGAGCGCACGGGCACAGGCACATCTTTGTTTCTGCCCTCCCGATACCTGATAAGGAAATTTATTCCGTATCTCCCAAATACCGAGCATCCTCATCATCTCTTCGCCGTCCTCTTCGATCCTCTTCCTGTTCTTATTTTGCAGCGTCATGGCAAGCACGATATTCTCTTCGATCGTCAGCGTATCCAATAAATTATAATCCTGAAATACAAATCCAAGATTTTCTTTCCGGAAATCCGAAAGTTTATCGGGATCCAGCTCCGTAATATCCGTATCCTGATAATAAATATGCCCCGCCGTCACACGGTCGATCGTGGACAACATATTGAGCAGGGTAGTCTTACCGGAACCCGATGCGCCCATCACGCCCATAAACTCCCCTTCCGCTACTTGAAAACTTACTCTGTCCACGGCTTTTGTCATCCCGGCTTCGCTGCCGTAATACTTTTCCACTTCACAAACATTGATATACTCTTTCATATTTCTTGTTATCCCTTTCCCGTTCCTGCCGCCTGAAAACTTCTTCTCCTTAGGCGGAAACATTCTTAAGCAATTCCCAGTCTAGCAAAAAACAAAGAACGTTGGTATCAATGTCGCTTTCACTTATCTTACAATTTTGAAAGATAAGTACTGATAGGAAATTCCAGTATGATTTCGGTAAAAACATTTTCCTTAGAATTTGCATGGATTCCGATCCCCAGTTTTTCGCAAAGTTTCCCGCAAAGATATAAGCCCATTCCGGTAGACCGTTCATGCGCCCTTCCATTAGTCCCTGTAAAATTCTTTTCAAAAATGCGGGAAAGTTCCTCCCCTTTGATCCCGACTCCGTTGTCCTCTACCACAAGTAAGACGCTTCGCCCTTCCTGTTTCGTATAGATACTGACTCTGGCGTCCGTTTCCTTTCTGTACTTCACGCTGTTTTGCATAATCTGGTTTAAAATAAAACCGATCCACTTTTTATCCGTATATACATGATCTTTACAATCGGTCCGTACCTGTATCTGATTCTGGATAAAATAATATTTGTTCCGTCCGACGATCTCCGCCGTCACTTCATCCAGATCCGTTTCCTGAATAAAATAATCTTTATAAACTTCGTCGGAACGCGCATAGTAAAGCGCCATGTCCACGAAATTTTCAATCTTCCCGTTTTCGATTCCGATCCTTCTGGTCACTTCGTCTTTATGGTTTTCACACATTAAAGAAATGCTGGTGACCGGCGCTTTGATCTCATGTACTAGACTTTCTATATACTCGCGGTAATCCTTTCTTCCCTCTTCGGCCGCATGTATCTTTTCAATGACCGACCGATTGGAAGAGCGGATCATTTCCCTGTACAGTTTGTCCTCCAGCTTTTCGGAAGACGGCATCAATTCCCCTAATAAGAACCGTTTGTCCACTTGTGCAAGCACTGCTTCCATCCGTGTAAAATACCGCTTTCTTTTCCGGTACTCGTAAACGCTCCAGCTCAAAAGGATCCCAAACCAGCAGACCAATATAAGCAGCCCCGCATCTTTAGGATATCCGGTGGCACACAAAAAAAGAAAAAGCGCCATCATGCAGGATAGGTGCAGGCAAAACAACAGGATCTTATCCTTCAGAAAAGAAACCAAATTCATAAACAATACCCCATTCCCCGTTTTGTCTCCACAAAACCATGCGCGCCCAGACGCTCCAGTTTCCCTCTGATCCGCGTCATATTTACGCTCAGCGTATTATCGTCAATATAGACCTGATTGTCCCATAAATACTCGATCAGTTCCATGCGTGGTATGATCCTGCCCGTGTTGGAAAAAAGATAGTAAAGGATCTTAAATTCGTTTTTCGTCAGTTCCTCACTTTGTTCTTCCGGGTCTTGAAGGAGCCAGATACTGCCATGGGCAATATCCAGTACCACACCTTTATGCTCCAATCTGTCCGGCTCTTTTTTCACCGCTTTCTTTGTTCTTTTTAAAACCGCCGCAATACGCGCTAAAAGGATCGGAGGATGAAACGGTTTGGTAATATAATCGTCCCCGCCTTTCAGTATGCCGTTCAGTTCGTCCGACGCGTCCGTCCGGCTTGTCAAAAAAATCACCGGCACTTCGGATACGGCACGGATTCCGGCGCAGATGTCAAACCCCGATTCTCCCGGCAGTTTCAGATCTAACAGGATCAGATCCGGATCGGCCGCTAATGCGGCCGACGCGGCTTCCTCAAATTCGCAGAGCGCCGTAACTTCATACAGCGCATTTTCCAAAAGCAGTTTTAATTCCTGCCGGATCTGCGCTTCATCTTCTATGATCACTATATGCATATTCTTTCTATGCCTCAATCAGCGGGTAAAATTTGTCCGCAGCTTTTCATTGACCGGATGTTCCAGTCCGTTTTGTTTTCCAAGCTCGATACATTTTAATATCCACGCCATGTTTTTACCGATATTGGCCATGGTCATCAGCCCTTCTTTATCTTCCGCCACTTCCTCCGGCTGCGTGCCGTATACATGATTCCAGTAAGTGGAAGAGACTACGGGCATGGATGCTATGGTAAAATATTTATTGATCACGTCAAAAGACGCCGTCGTTCCCGCACGTCTGGCGCTTAGCACTGCCGCTGCCGGTTTAAAAGCGAATGCGCTGCCGCCCGAATAAAACGCTCTGTCCATAAAGGTCAAAAGCCGTCCGCTGGGATGGGCATAATATACGGGTGATCCGAATACAAAACCGTCCGCCGTTTTTGCCTTTTCCACGAAATCATTGACCACGTCGCCAAACACACAGCTCCCTGTTTCCCTGCATTTCCCACAGGCAATACAATCCGGCAGGGCTTCGTTGCCGATGAAGACCGTCTCCGTTTCGATCCCTTCCTTGTGCAGTGCGCGCTCCACCTCCCTGAGCGCGGCGTTGGTACAGCCCTCCGGCCTTGAACTTCCGTTTACTAATAATACTTTCATACAGATCCTCCATTCTTATTCCGCCTGTAAATTTCAGGCATAAACAATCATATGTCCCTCTTATACCGGAAAGACCGGCTGTTTCTTTCTTTTCAAAAGCTTTTCTCCTTCCGTCTGTGCCTATGGCGTTTTTCTTCCTTCATCTTCTATCACCCAATAATCATAGTATGAAATATTTTTCTGATGCCCTATCAGCGGTTCTTCGGATCTTATAAAACCCGCCTTTTTTAACGCTTCGATCCGCTCGATGGCATAGACCGGGGCTTTCGTTGCGATCTTGGAACATCCAAACCATATATAAAACGGTTTTATGACCAATGACAGAATGTCATAGACCGGCTCCGCTCTTTCATAATCGCTCCTTAAGTCCAATCTCAGGATTCCGCAGTCGGTAAAATAATCCTCCGCTTCTCTTCTAAACATTTCTATTGTCCCTACCGTTTTTCCCGTCTTTTTGTCGTCAATGGAAAAGCGTACAAAACCTCTGTTTTCACGATACTCGATCAGCCAGTATTTGATCGTATTCTCCACGTCCTTTTTTACTGCGCAGTAAAAATTGCTGCCATGACAATTATCACTGTTAAAAAACGGCAGGGCGGATTTATCACCGTATACGCCCAATAGATCCTCCGCATCGTTTTCCTCAATCAGCCTTATTTTATAATTTTCGTTTTCCAGTACCGGGCAGTTTTCATAAATGTCCATAAAAATCCTCCTCTTTCGCCACAGGCGGTATCATAAGTCTGATATCAGTATAGCACAAAATATACGACAGCAGTATGTCATATATGGTAATATAACATCCGGGGAAACACCAAAATCTTTCACTCTAACCGCCATGATTCCGCTCTGCGGAATCTCAAATCCGTGTGAAAAACGCCCGTTTTTGGCGTTTTTCGGCGTGAAACATAGTACTTCTAAGGCAGCCACGCTGCCTTTGCGAAATGCCCTCTGGCATGAGCAAAAATTGCTAAAGCAATTAGAAGTACTTTTCACGCTAACTCCCATCTGCCCTCTTCAGCGGGCATTTCAATCAGGATTGGGAAATTTTTAATATCCTGCAAAAATCCTCTTGCGTTTTTATGGACTAAAACCGCATCCATATCCGGAAGATACCCTCTTTACACTCTGCGCTTATTTTTATTCCAAGCCGTTTTGACAGACACGCCACTATATAAAGCCCCAATCCGCTCCCTTCTTTGCTCCTCGCGCGTTCTCTGTAAAACGGTTCGAATATCCTGTCCACGTCCGGCGTCTGTGGCTCTTCCAGATCATTCTCTACCGTGATTGCAAGTTTCTCCTTTTCAAAATATACCTTTACTCCCACATAACTTTTTACATACTTACGGACATTAGAAAACAGATTTTCAAAGATCCTCTTTAGATCATGCTCGTTCGTCTCCACAAAGATATCCGCCTCAGGTAACCGGAAGTCTGTCCGAAGCCTCCGCTCTTCTATCCACCCGAATTGCTGTAATATGCATTCCGACAAAAAGTTCCCTATATTCAAAGACAGCCTCCCCGCCGTTTCCTCTTTTGCCTCCAACGAAGAAATTTCAAAAAAATCGTCCGACAGCAATTTCAGATAAGTTACCTTATCCATTGCAGTCTCTAAATACTCCTTCTCTGTCCCCTCCAGTTTCCCGCTTTTTTTAAGAAGCTGTAAATAGCCTTTTGCAGCGGTAAGAGGCGTTCGGAAATCGTGGGAAATTCCGGCGATCACATTCTTCAACTGTCTTCTGTCCTCTTCGTACCGCTCTGCCAGTTCCTTGTGCATATCCGTATAAGAATTTAAGACCTCTGCAAGCGCTATGATATCCTTATCAAAACAGTCTACTGTCACCGGTTTATTCCAATCCGCGCTTTTCCTTTTATCCGCAGCCTTTGTAAAACTCCTGATCTGTCTCTTGTATTGATAAATACGAAATACTGACATAACTGCCGCCAATGCCAGTATCCCGCTCAGAATGTACGCGCCCATACCTTATGCCTCTTTTTTCGACATTTATTTATAAATTCTCTTTTTCATCCCTATATAGGAAATTCCAAACCAAATACCGTTCTCTATCAGCATACCCGCAATCACCGCAAAAATCAAGTGTCCGGTAACCTCGTATCCGGCGCTCAATAACTTGGTCAGTTTTAACATCGTGAACCAATCTGCAATTTTTGACATCATCGTTTCCGAAAATTGTTCCTCAAACAACTGCACCACAAACATGATGCTCGTTTCCGCTACGGCAAACCTTACATATACAAATACGGCTCCCAGGATCTGTCTGAACGAAGTCATGATCAGCACCCCGCTGGTGCAGACATGCAAAAACAGCAAAAATAAAAGTATAAGACGAAGAGGCAATTGCCCAATCTCCCCGACTCCGTTACAATAACCTATGATGATCCAGTAGATCCCCATAGATGCGAAAACCGATCCGGCGATGACGACAGCATCTACCAATACCTTACTGAACGCGATCTGATAGATCTTATTTCCTGCCATCACCTCATAATAAACCGTTTTATTCATATAACCGATTCCTACGGTAATTGCCGCAAATACCGACAAAAAACCAGGAATAAAAACTGACATCGCTAACTGTGCCGCCATCAGGTTTTCCGTCAAATTGCCTTTCAATACTTCCACATCCACAAGTATTGGTAATACCGTGCAGATCACACATAAAGCCGCAAGCCATTTTTTAAGCTTAGACGAATGCATGATCCTATGCCATTCCGCTTTCATTAATCGATTCATTGTTTCCTCTTTTCTCCTATCTCTCTTCTCTTATCCCTGTGATACTTTGGATAAATAATATTCCTCCAGCTTTTCGCCCTCCAATATCAGTTTTGTCAGGATAAGCCCGTTGTCCGTAATCGTTTTTGACACGTTTTCCACTTCGTCTAAGTGAGTAAAAAGGCGTATCTCCTCTTTTTCCATGACTTTATATGCCGTCGTATGCAGTTCTTTTTCTATGACCGCCGCCGTCCGGTCAATATCGTTTGTTTTGATCGTTAAAAAATTTCTGCACCGCTCCGCCAGTTCCTCATCGGAAAAGCATTCTACCAGTCTTCCATGATTCATGATCGCAAAATCCGTACATAGCTCCGATAATTCGGACAAAAGATGACTCGAGATCAGAATCGTGATCCCCTCCTCCAGACAAAGTTTTCTCAGCATATTGCGGACATCTACGATCCCCTCCGGATCAAGCCCGTTCACCGGTTCGTCCAGAATCATGATCTCCGGGCTTGGAAGAAGCGCCATTCCGATGCCAAGGCGCTGCTTCATGCCGAGAGAAAACTGCCTGACTTTTTTTTCACCGGTATCGGCAAGTCCCACAACCGAAAGCACTTCTTTGATCCTTTCTTTTCGGGCCACGCCTCTGACATACCGGACATATTCCATATTTTCAAATGCAGTCATGCTGCCGTCCAAATACGGCGCCTCCAGCATAAAGCTCATACGGCTCCTGCTTTCTTCTAAATGTCCGCTGCTCCCGAAGATCGAGATCTCACCGCTTGTAGATGCCGTCAATCCCGCTATCATCTTCATGATCGTCGTTTTCCCCGCGCCGTTGGGGCCAATCAGTCCGTAAATACGTCCTTTTTTTACCGTAAGCGTAAAATTGTCCGCAGCGGCACGTTTTCCTTTTCCATATACTTTCGTCAACCGTTCCAATTGTAAAATATCCTCCATAACCTTTCCCTTTCTCAAAATTGCTGCATACCGGTATCTTTTCAAAGAACTGCCAGACGTTTCCCCGATAACGGATACCTGATTATATTCTGCCATCTTCCGTTATCTTACCTACGGCTGCCTTTCATGATCTTACCGGCAGCTGCGCCGGCCGTCACGTCTTAATAGAGTATACCGGCCTATCCTAAAGAAACGGTTAAGTAAAAGGTTAAGAAAAGGTAAAACGCCGTTATAAAATGACATGACGGAAATGCAGGCAAAACAACGGCGCATGGGCTATTGTTTCAACCGATACCCCATACGCCAGACTGTTTCAATGTATTCCTCTTCTTCCGCATACCGCTTTATTTTATTTCTCAAATTGCTCATATGAACCTTCAACGTACTGTCCTCGTTAAAATACGGCTCGTTCCATACACTTTCGAATAAATTGGCCTTGGAAAACAGTTTCGTGGGATTGCGCAGCATCAATTCCAAAATCCCATATTCTTTGCTTGTCAAAACCAGCGTATCTCCCTTTATTGTCACCGTCTTTGCATTACAGTCCATCAGCATATCTTTGTACCGGAGTTTTTCCTGACTACCGGCCTCCGGCCCTTTTTCGGTTCTTCTTAACACCGCCTCTATCCTGACCGCAACCTCGTCCAGATCAAAGGGTTTCGTGATATAATCGTCGGCTCCCATACGGATCACATCTATCTTTGTCTGTACGGTATCCTTTGCCGACAGAACAATGACCGGCGTATCCGAAAATTCCCTTAACTTTGTCAGCACCACATCCCCGCTCCTAAGCGGCAGCATCAGATCTAAAAGAACCAGATCGATATCCTGTCTGTCATGCAGCACCGCCAGCGCGCTCAAACCGTTTTCCGCAATGATCGCGTCGTATCCCTGCTGCCGGAGATAAGCAAAGAGCAGACGGCCTATTTCTTTATCATCCTCTACAATAAGTATCTTTGCCATTTTTCTTTTCCTTTTTACTGATTTTTATGTATGACTCCGTTTTTCCCTTTATCCCCTTCCTTACCATAATACTACAGTTCATCTCTCCCCGCACTAATTCTTTTGACGAAACTGCCTGATATATGATAAAATAAATCCATAGCGGTACAAACAAACCGTTTCTATCATGATCATTTTTGAACACGTTCTACGTTTACTTCCAGCTATCAACGGCGCAGAATGAAACGTGTCAGCGCACCATACTGCAAGGGTGCAAAAGCAGCCCGGAAATGGAGAAAAATATGGCAAAGCGGAAGACTCTTCCTAAAAATTTTGAACAATTGGTAACGGGCGACGATACGGAAACGATAAAAAAAGTATTTGATAAATGTGATATCAATGCTTACGGCGGATACAACAAAGGAAATGCATTCTCCTTTCTTATTTCGGAAGATTTGATGAAATGGCTGCTCGAACAGGGCGCGGATATCAATTATACGGATGCCTATGGCTATACCCCGCTTCTTTACCATGCAGGACATTCCTTTGCGGAACAGCAGGCGCTTCATTTAGTGGAGCTTGGCGCAAACGTACATGCCGTCACCGGACTTTACAACGAAAATGCCCTGCATTATGCGATAGAAGCCGGAAATCTGAAATTGGTACAGTGTCTTTTTGAAGCGGGCGTGGATCCGAACGCTTTAGATTGGCATGACAATACCCCTTTAGAAGCCGCGTTCTATCAAGCACGGACTTTTGATCTGGTCAGACTGGCTCCCGTAACCGAATATCTGTTGTCTCAAGGAATCCCCGTGTCCGGCAAAATGCAGAAATATATGCACGACGTTGCAAAAGACATTGAATTCCGGCGTTGTTCCCTCAATCCTGATTACATAGATGAATTGGACGGGGCAATGAAGCGTTTATACGATCTGCTTCATGTTACCCCTGTAGAAAGAAGAATGGAATACGACGGCAGGTCGCCTATCGTCATCAAAGAAAAAACATGGCAGAAGCAGCACGGCGAACTGTGGAGCCTTTTAGTCCCCGGCTCCGGCCATGCCAATACCGTACAAGGTGAAGCGATCCGCATTTCCGGAAAAATAAGCTACGAACTGCTCGACAACGGCGGGATCAACTGGGATAAAGAATACAAGATGCTGGCAAACGCTTTCCTCCAATATCTTCATATGGGAAATCCCCTTGCCCCGACGGAATATAAGGAACTGGAACGTATCTGCCGTTCGATCAGACGGGCGGATGAAGCGGAGCTTGACCGGATGAGCGAACTGGCCGTCAAGTGGGTCTCTTTAAATACAGACCCGATCCCCGTAGGGAAAGTCGATTATACAAGATAAAAGAAAAAGATACGGCCGCATGACCAAGCAGAAGTTATTCCGAAAACGAATCGACTTTTTCGTTTTCGGATAATAAGGCGGCATCTGATTTTAAAAAAAGCACAAAACGATTTCCTTTATCCGTCTTTTCATACGCGTAAAATCCTAAACTTTCAAAACATTTTCTTGACGCTTTGTTAAACTCGTATATTTCACGGATATAGAGACGATCGTATCCAAGAGTTCTGCCTCTCTCAATCAATCTGGCGATCACTTTTTTAGCGATCCCCTGCCGGCGGTATGCTTTCGTTCCTATCACAATGGGCATATCCTCTTTCCAAAAAGTAACGTCCCCAATCGGAATATATCCGTTTTTTTCCTTGATCTCAATAAAGTACAGTTCCCCGCACCGCTCCAAATATCGATACATACGCGTCAAGGTATCATGATCGTAGGGTTTTCTCACACCGTCCACAAAATAGACCGTCTCTTCGTCCTGATACCATTCATAAGCAAAATCGTACTTTCCGTCAAATTTTCTCAGCCTGATCTTATCATCGACCAATAAAATCACAGGCTGCAAAACCCCTTCTATCACCGCCGCTCCCTTCCCTCTTCTATTCCTTTTCACCTGCTAAGCAGCATTCCCGAAATACGGTCAGTATATCTCTTTTGCATCCTCCGGCAGCATCCTCACATGTTCCAAATACATCCGGGCATTCTTCCCTTCCGTTTCGTTATATGGATAGGAAAATTTTTCTCCTACAAATCTGGCCGTCCTTTCAAACAGCGTGCACATTCTCATAACGGCCTCCCATGCCTCCTCCGTGCGGCATCGGAAATAGGTAGAGAGATATTCTTCCCACTCCGCCTTTTCAAGCCACTTACCCATATATTTTGCCGATTTTCCCACACTCACGCTAAAATCCGTATGAATGCCGATCTTCCATGACAGCATCGTTTCCAGCTGCTTTCTGACTACAAAGTTCGCCATATCCTGAACATATAAAATCTCTTTTCTCCACAGCCCTTTGGCAATATTATTCGTACACCACCAAAAATCGTTACAGACTGCCTGAAATTGTTCCTTGGAGGGCTTTTTAACATGATAATCTTCATCCCCTGCCTCTGGCAGCCGGGGCAGGATCCCCTTCTTATCAAGCAATATTTTACAAAGTTTATCTTCCGTTATATGATCGAGCGCATGCGATACCGTTTCCACATGCAGATCGATCCTGTTCCCGTCGTTAAACTGCATCAGCCATCCGTAGCAGTTCTCCTTATCGCTCGGATAATAGGGCGATTCTTCCGGATACTGCATATAAAGTATCGTCCCAAATTTTTCTATCCACTTTTTATCTTTCCTAAAACTTCCTGTTTCCTCTACCACATATACAATATCAAAGTCCTGAAACATATCCTCCGGGACATTTTTATTGGTTCTGGAACCATTCATATACACTGCATAGATCCGTTCATCCTGATTTGCGATATCCAGGATCAATTTGTACATCTGCGATTCACTGCGCATCTGTTCTGTCTCCCTTTTTCCCTTCCAATTTATCCTGATCGGCCGCGGGCGTATATTGTTTGCCGGCAGTATTTCCCTGCAGCCCCTTTTATTGATTTCCCAGATTGATTTAAAGAATGGAAATCCTCTCTTACAGCTCTACTTTCGGCAGTTTTGCGATTGCCTCTGCCAATTCCTCATCTGTAGGAATATAATCGCTCATATTTCCGTCGTTATACTTCTGATAAGCAACCATATCAAAGTACCCCGTACCGGTCAGGCCGAATACGATATTTTTCTCTTCTCCGGTTTCTTTGCATTTTTCCGCCTCATCGATAGCAACTTTGATCGCATGACTGCTTTCCGGTGCAGGAAGAATACCTTCAACTCTCGCAAAAGTCTCTGCTGCCTTAAATACTTCGGTCTGCTCTACGCTTCTCGCCTTTAATAAGCCCTGATCGTATAATTCGGAAACCGTGGAACTCATGCCATGATACCGCAGTCCTCCCGCATGGTTGGCAGAAGGCATAAACCCGCTGCCCAACGTATACATTTTCGAAAGCGGACAAACCTTTCCTGTGTCGCAATAATCATATGCATAAACGCCTCTCGTCAGACTCGGGCAGGAGGCCGGTTCGACAGCGATCATCTCGTACTCCGCTTCTCCCCGCAAAATCTCTCCTGCAAACGGCGAAACCAGACCTCCTAAATTAGAACCGCCGCCTGCACAGCCAATGATTATATCCGCCCTGATCCCGTATTTATCCAAAGCCGCTTTGGTTTCCAGACCGATAATAGACTGATGCAATAATACCTGTGAAAGCACCGACCCTAAAACGTAACGGTATCCTTCTTTACTGGTCGCTGTTTCCACGGCCTCCGAGATCGCACATCCAAGGCTTCCTGTCGTTCCCGGAAATTCTTCATTGATCCTGCGGCCAACATTCGTGTCCATAGACGGAGACGGCGTTACCTTCGCGCCGTATGTACGCATCACTTCGCGCCTGAAAGGTTTTTGTTCATAAGAACACTTTACCATATATACCTGACAATCCAGATCAAAGTAAGAACACGCCATGGAAAGCGCCGTTCCCCACTGTCCTGCCCCTGTTTCCGTCGTTACGCCTTTCAATCCCTGTTTCTTGGCATAATACGCCTGTGCGATCGCGGAATTTAATTTATGGCTGCCCGACGTGTTGTTTCCTTCAAATTTATAATATATATGCGCCGGCGTTTTTAACTTTTCTTCCAGACAATACGCCCGCACCAGCGGCGACGGGCGGTACATCTTATAAAAATCCCGGATTTCCTGCGGAATATCAAAATATGCCGTGGTATCATCCAATTCCTGCTTTGCCAGCTCCCTGCAGAAAATACCGGAAAGCTCGTCCTCCGTAACCGGCTGCAGTGTACCGGGATTCAGGATCGGCGCCGGTTTCTTTTTCATATCCGCCCGCACATTATACCACTGCCTCGGCATCTCCTGTTCTTCAAGATAAATTTTATAAGGTATTTTTTTATCCATATCTGCTCCTATCCGCGTAATAAACCGCTAAATATTTCTCTGCCTGCTTTCCCTGACTCCAGTACGGTCGGGAATACAGCGTTTCCGATGCCGCCGGACCTCCTGATCTCCTTGGCACATGCTGACATTATACAATGATTTCCCGGACTTATCAATTTGAAAAATCTATTTTTGATTTTTTGCCGTTTTCTATTTGCACATAAGTGTAAATCTTGTCCGTTTCTACCGTATACCCTTCCCCCGTTTCCTTCAAATACGGAATCAGTTTCTCCTCTATCACCATCTTATCTATCTTAAAAGAGCTGATAATATGGATACGGCCTCCGGTTTTCAATACTCTCCTGCACTCTGTAAGAGCCTCGGGAATGACCGTATCAAGATGGGCAATGGCATTATACATCACTACGGTATCAAAAGTCTGTTCCCCATATTTCATAGCGGTCACATCCATACGCTCAAACGTAAGATTTTCGCATTCCTTCACATCCTCCTTCAAACGAAACTCCACCAAATCGATACAACAGACTTCTTTCGCAAGTTTACACGCACATACGGAAAACTCCGCCCTTCCGCAGGCAGCTTCCAACACCTTCCTGCCCTCAATATCCGCCTTTATTTTATCTACTGCTTTCTCTACCTGTAACATTACAATCTCCTTCATCCCGCTTCACAAAGTCCCCAATCCGCTCTTCCCCTATCGGATAAGTGACCGCGTACCCGCTGTTATAAATATTCCTCAATGCATTATAGCTGTTAAATTCCTCCGTCATGACAAATCCTTTGCTCCACACCATAAAATAGCACCATGGTACGCGGCTTTCAGATAACATTTCTATATCCGGAAGTATCCCGATCTCCGCCAGCGCCACAGGCTTTTTCGCCTCCGTAACGGAAATAAGCTCTTCATATTCTTTACGGTAATCCGTCTTTGTCCCTTTTTCCTCATATAGGTCGCGGGATAGAATGTCTACCACATCATCTCCCGGATAGCCTTCTTTTAATGGACAGTTCCACACCCACAGCAGATTATCCAAATGACGGATATTTACAAAATACTCGAACTGCAGACGGTACAATTCTGCCGCTACGGCAGGCCCTTTCCTGCCCCACCAGAACCAGTCGCCCTCCGACTCATGGAAAGGCCTCCAAAGCACCGGGATATCTTCCTCGTAAAAAGGTTTCAGGCAGCCCGCCATCACATCCAGATCATGATAAAACGCCTGCCGTTCTTCGGTCCCTTCCATAAGCACCTTCTCAGGATCGAAGTCGGTTTTTATCGTATAAAAACTTTTATCTTCCCCGCCAAGGGGCGAAAACCAGTGCCATGTCAGCGTCACGATGCCGCCGCTGCGCCCAAACGCAAGCGCATGTTCCAGCGTATCTTTATTCTCGTCGATCTCTTTTCTGCAATGCTCGTCCCCCGTCTCATAGCGGATATTGGGCGAATAGGCCAACAGTTCAAATCCCCGGAGCGCCGGTTCTTTTCCCGTAATCTCCCTGATCTTTCCGATTTCTTCCATTGCCACTGTCTGCGTGTGCTGCCCCGTGATGATTTTTTGTCCGCCGATCCCGCTTAAGTACTGCAATAATCTCCTTGCACCCGGCGTTGCCTGTACGTTTACCGGTTCCATATTCCTCCTCCTTCTTACATAACACAAGCACACTCTAGTCTCCTTTTACAAATGCACCGTTGATCAATACATAGTTTACCTTCGTAGATACTTCAAATGGACTGCCGTCCGTGATTACGATATCCGCATCCTTTCCCACTTCCAAAGATCCTACCCTGTCTGCGATCCCTGCATGTTTCGCAGGATTAATGGTGATGGCCTGCAGGGCTGCAAACGGATCCATCCCCGCCTGTACGGCCAACCCCGCGCAAAGAGGCAGATATTCCTGCGGGATCACAGAAGAATCTGTAATAATGGATACCTGACAGCCCGCCGCCGCCAAAAGCCCGGGCGTAGTCCAGCTTTTATTGCGCAGTTCAAATTTCGACGCGCTTGTAAGAGAGGGGCCTATCGCTAAAGGTACGTTTTCTTTCGCAAGTTCCTCCACGATCAGATGCCCCTCCGTCACATGTTCCAACGTGATCTTCAGGTCAAATTCCTTGGCGATCCGCAATGCGGTAAAAATATCTTCCGTCGCATGGGCGTGGGCCTTCAGCGGAATCTCCCTTTTTAACACCGGTATCAGCGCCTCCAACTTGATGTCAAAAGCAGGTCTTTTGGAAAGATCCTCTCCCGCCGCTTCTTTTTTCTCCATATATTCCTTGGCCTTAAACAGGGTTTCCCTAAGAAGGGCCGCCGTCGTCATACGGCTGGAATCTTTCTTATCCCGATATACTCTTTTGGGATTTTCCCCGAAAGCGCATTTCATTGCCACACCGTCCCTCACGATCATGTCGTCCACTCGTTTTCCCGTTGTTTTTATCGTGGTAAACGTGCCTCCCAGCACATTGGCGCTGCCCGGTCCCACACAGACGCAGGTAACCCCCGCGTCTGCTGCCATTTTGAATGCCGGATCAAAAGGTTTGACGCCGTCGATCCCTCTCATCTGGGGGCTGATAATATCGTTGCCCTCATTATAATCCCTGCCCTCATAGCCGATCCCGTAACCGTCCAGTCCGATATGCCCGTGAGCTTCTACAAAGCCCGGATAGACAAAAAGCCCTTCCGCATCCAAGATCCTGACGTCTCCGGAAACATCCAGATCTCTTCCAATTGCCCCGATCTTCCCGTTTTCCACTAAAATATCCGCCTTAAAAGGCTCTTTTCTTATGGCATCGTGTACCATACCGTTTTTTATACATAACATAATCCTAACCTCCTGTCCGTTATTCTACTATATCACGAAATGATCTGAAATCCTATCAAAAAACCACCCGGTGTTTCATGCCGGGTGGTCTGCCGCCTTATATGTCAAAAATCCGGATATTCTCATTTGTCAATATTCCGATGATCCGGATCAATTTTTGGAAGTCACCGTCAAGATCTTTTGCGCTGCTCTCCGCCCGCTCATAAATCTTTTGCAGTTCTTCCTTACGTCCGGCGCGGACGGCAGAAATCATTTCTGTTCCGTAAGAATGAAACCTTTTATGCTTTTCTCCAAGACCATTCCAAATTTCCGCTACCTTGGAATTTAAAGGTTTAAAAGCATAATAAAAATGTCCCAGTCCGCATTTCGTATAATCTGTCTGCAACGCCATTAATTTCCCTGTCCGGGCTATGTTTTTTAAAGTATCCAGCCAATTATGGTGCGCGTTGATTGCGCTGTTTAAGCAGTTAAGAACTACCTGATTATCCAACATATAGAAAGCGTCCGCCGCCATATTTCCCATGATCTTCGTGGACTCATCCAACTGCTTTTCGATGATTTTGGAAGGTTCCACAAGCTCTGCAATGGCACGGCTGGAGAGCGCAAGGAAATCCGTATTTTCTTTTAAATTCTGGCATTCTTCGTTTACATACTGCATCTGTCCGTCCAGCTCGTTCATAGAACCGCTGATCTCCTTGCTGACAGTGGCAAGAGAGGAAACGGAATCTGCAATCTGATCGATTCCCGTACGGTTATTGCCGGTCAGTTTCCATACGTTTTGAATATTATCGTTTATACTTTCCAGTTTGGCTACGGTCGTATCTACGCTGTCAGAACTTTTTTTAGAGGCGTTTTGAATATTATCGATAAAAATTCCCATCCGTCCCGTCAAAGATTTCGTTTCGTCTGCCAGACTCCTGATCTCGTCTGCAACCACGGCAAACCCTTTTCCGGCTTCTCCCGCACGCGCTGCTTCAATAGACGCGTTTAACGCCAGCAGGTTTGTCTGTGCGGAAATGGAATTGATCGCCTCAACGACTTCATTCATATTTTTAATAACATCCAGCAACCCATAGATATCCTCTTTCATCTCCGTCGCCGTAGAAATCGCGGAAGACGATAATCCCGTAATCGAAGTAAGTTCATTTTCGCAATTATGTATATCTTCCATGATCCTTGCCGATCCGTCGGAAACTTCAATGATAGTCGAAGTCAGGCTCTCATGGGCCTTTGACACTTTGGACGCTATATCCGCCGTAGTTTGTGCCGTCTCGCTGATACGCCCTGATTGGGAAATGATCGAAGTATTGATCTTTTCCACCTTCTCTATATTTGTTTCCAGCGTCAGATCCATCGCACTCATACGGATCACTGCGTCCATCGTTTTTGTTACGGCCTGCTCAAATTCTTTTCTCCCTTTCATCAGACGTTTGTGGATATTATTTAATTCCCCGTTGACCGGTTCATACTGCATATCGATAAGCTGGGATATCGATCTGATGGCGATATTGGAAGACTTGGCATTTAATCTCATGATAGAATCCTTTCTCAATGTAAGTACTACACATTCCTACCCTGATGCAGCACTACAAAACCATAAAATATTCTTTCTTTCATTCTAACATTTTTACCGCTTTTGTCAACAATACCGCCAATCATTCCGTAGATCCCCAACATCCTTTTCTCATAGGTTCTCTTCCGAGCAATAATACGAAAAATACTTTTCCCGAAGCGGCTGGTAAGCGCCCCTTGGTGGATAGATCTTCTTTCCGTTGTCCATCTCCACTTCCTGTCTGCTTAAGCTTTCCACATGTACCAGATTGACGATATAGGCAACGCCGACCCTCACAAATTCCTGATAGCAGGAGAGTATGCCGAAAAGCTCCGTCATTGTGATACGCAGCAGACGGTATCCTCCCCCTGCAAGATACAGACACTGCACTTTCCCCTGTGCTTCACAGTATATAATATCGTTCAATTCCACCCGCTGCAGTCTGCCGTCGATCCGCAGTAAAACATATTTCCTGCGCTCCGATTCTACTTTATCCAATACCTTTTCTAAAATAGGAAACAGTTCTTCTTCGGATACCGGCTTCACCAAATATTGTATTGCATCCACCCGGAAAGCCTCCAGCGCATGCTCTTTTGAAAACGTAAGAAAAATGATCCTGCTCCGATTTCCCATATCCCTCAGTTCTCTCACTACTTCGGTCCCCTGCCTGTTTGGCATATAAATGTCCATTAAGATCAGGTCCGGCTCATAGTTTTCTTTTTTGACCCGTTCCAATAATTTCTCCGCCGCTTCAAAGCATTCTATCCTGAACTTTCCTTCCGTCCGCGTCTCTTCAAAGCGAAGCAGCATTTGCTTCCCTTTCTCCAACTCTTTTATCTCGTCGTCGCAGAGCGCTATCAAATACATATACTGCACACCTTTCATTTTTCGTGGTCAGACTTTATTTTTCCGACTTTTTATTTTCTGCCTCTGCCATAGGAATATTCATGATCAGACGAAAGACAAAGATACCGTGATCGTTTTTAAAATCATATTCCCCGTCATAATTTTCGGCGGTCTTAATAATGCTCAATACGCCGATACCGCCTGTAAATTCCGGCTTCGGCTGCCCTTTCTTAAGTTCCGTTTCGATCCTGCATGTATTGCTGCAATAGATGACCAGCTTATTCTTTTTTCTTTTCAGCATAAGATGAATCAGGCATTCTCTTTCTTTTGTCTGCTTCCTTACCTCTATACAGCCGTAGATCGCATTTTCATAAGCGTTCGCCAGTATCGTGATCAGATCGATATTAGGAATCGTCAGATTTCCGTCAAGTTCCACATCGAGCGTAACCTTGATCTGTTCTCTTCGTGCTTTCCGCGTATATGCCGAAAGAATATTATTGACCGCCGTATTTTGACATATGGTTTCTCCCGCACTTTTATCCGTTTCTTTTTCATATTCTTCCAAGTACTGCAGCAATTCTTCTTTCTGCCCTCTTCGCGCATATTCCGCTATGACGGCGTTATGATGTCTGGCGTCATGTTTGATCCTTTTTCCAAACTGCACGGATTCCTCCAACAGTTCCATATTTCTTTCCAGCAGCCTTTGGTTCATCTTCATCAACTGATTCTCTTTCTCATATTCCTTTTCTTTTCCGATATGCAGATAGAGCCGGAAGATCAAAAGCTGCAAAACCCCGGTAAGAAAAAAATTCATTATAATCTGAAACAGCCGGTATGGCGTCTGATCATGAACATTGGGATTTAGAATAAATCCGATCCCGAATAGAATGCTGACCAACATCACCGCTGCGCTGAACCTGTCCAGTTCGTTTTCCACATAATATCCGAACCCCCTGATTACGCTTTTTATTTTTTTCTCAATGAAAAGCGCGATCAGGAAAATAAGTATAACGCGCGTAACAATATCCGCCCACAGGTTTCTGTCAAAGAAAATAATGGCGACTTCGATTCCTACGATCAAAAATACCGCTAACAAATAAAAATTCAGCGTCAATTTATATATAGTCAAAAAAACGGAATCCTTGCTCATATAGAAAGCAAAACAACAAAAACATACATACATTGCAAAAGCCGAAACCTTCACACAGCTTTCCCAGTTAACCACATACCAAAAGCCTGCAGCAGCAATTAGGACCACGCTAAAACAGGCATAACAAACCGCCGCTTTTTTTCTTTCAAGCCTCGGCTCACTCATAAGGGAAAATAGCAGAACCGTTCCTCCCAGACTTATGATATACCGAAGCACTGCGATTGCTGCAGAACCACCTAACATTTCAAATCTCCTTTTTCTTTCCCGAGACGTGTTAAAAAAACATTCCTGTAATCCGCAGATCCGGCTTATTTGACAGTATGTTCTTTATTCCCGTCACGTCCGGTAATTTTCCAGATCATGATTCATGACCGAAACCGTAGAAAGCGTCTCTTTTGTCACGGTTTCTATTTTCCGCATATCCGTATCGATAGAAGATAACAGCTCTGACGTTTTCACGATCTCCGCACTGTTCTCTTCGGACGCGGCGCCCGCCGATGCCATGGCCCCTTTTATACTTTCCAACGACCGGACATACTGCTGCGTTATCGTTTGAAGCTGTTCCATGGAAACTTTGATGCTGTCGGACATATCCGTAAAGTTTTGGGAAGCGCTGCCAAATTCTTCATAATCCGCAATGATCTTTTCCTGTAGAAGAGAAAGCATCTTTTCTGCCAGACCGTCCAATCCTCCGATGGCTTCTACCACGTCTTTACTCATTGTCTGGATCTCGTTTGCCGCATCGTTTGTATGGCCTGCCAGCGTTCCTATTTCACCGGCCACAACGGCAAACCCTTTTCCCGCTTCTCCTGCCCTTGCCGCTTCGATAGAAGCGTTCAATGCCAAAAGATTAGTCTGCTCCGAAATATCCAGAATCGCATCCGACAGTTCCTTAATTTTAAGGACCGCATTCGCTTTTTCCTTTTCCCTCCTTAAATTCCGGGACATCTCGTCTACATCTTTTTCAATCAGGGACGCTGAACGCTTTGCGGTATCGTTTAGTTGTTGTGAAGAGAGATTGATATCCCGCAAATGCACCGTATTTTCCGTAACAATGTCTGCAATATTCTGAATGTTATTATAAACAAGTTCCACCTGTTCTCCTGCAATGCCAACGGACGCCGCTATCTCCTCGGAAGACGCCACCATAGACTGTATCGTATCGCTGATATGGGTAATACGGGACGCCGACGACGAGACATGGCTATTGATATTCTGCATTTTCGCTTCAATACTGCCGGTTCCGTTCTTGACCTCTTTCACCGTATTCCCCGTTTTTTGTAAAAGCTGGTTCAGACTGCCTCCAATCGCCTCCAATTCGTCTCCGGAAGAAATATCTAATACCTTTGTCAGATCCCCTTCCGAAGAGATCACCTCAAGCAGCTTATTATTCACTTTATTAAAATTTCTTTTCATCCGGGACGCCACCAGCATAGCCGCCGCCACCGCAGCTAATATCCCCCCTGCTACCGCGATCAGGATATTCCGGATCAAACTATTTAGGGAAGTCCGGATCGACGATGCCTCGTAGTCTATCGCTACGATCCCAAGCACTTTCCCCTCATGAAAAACAGGCGCATAACCACTGTAAAAAGTTCCCCATTCGTCCGTAAAAGATTCTTTGGTCACGGACGCCTTTCCCTCCATCGCTTCGAACATAGCCTCCTGCGCTTCATAATCTTCTGCATATTCTCCCGGATCTTCCGGATCCGTATCTACAACGAACTGAAAATATTCTTTATCTTTGGGCATGAGCGTGTAAACATAAGTTACGGAATCTCCCGACAGGAAAAAACTCAGGGAATCTTTTATTGTTAAAAGCGCTTCTTTGTCGCCTTCCATCGCTTTCGCAAACGTCTCCCCGTCCACATTTTCGGCTGCGATCACTGCGATCTCCCTAACGTCCCCCATGCTTTTCTGCCTTAAGAAACTTCCCATTGTAGAATAGGAAACACCTCCCACGATCAGGGACACCATAATGGCGGCTCCCAAAATAAAACCAAAGAGCTGTGCGGCAATACTAATCTTTCTGGTTTTCATAATTCTATATCCCCCTTAAATATTTTAATAAAAGCTGAAATGTAATATACTTTTATATTTTTCTATCAATAGTAACAAGTAACAATGCTTGTATTATAGCAAGAATTATTCTTATTTAGGGTGGTTTGACATAATTTGCGTTTTTTCAGACATATTTTGCAAAACAGCATAACAAAACAGAGCATATAGACATCCTCTATATGCTCTGGTACACTGCGGTTATGCTATTGGCCGTGCTATTCTTCTATTGCCCTGATGGCGATCTCAAGCGCCTGCACGATCACATCAAGAGGCATACCTGAACGGTTTTTCTCCGCCTGCTGCGGCAGGGACGGAACGTGGATAAAACCGACGCGGGTTGCCGTTTCGTAATAATGATGCAGCAGTGTATAAAACAGGTCGTTACACACATAAGCCCCGGCGGAATAAGAAAGAGCGCAAGGTACTCCCGCTTTCTTTACTGCCTGTACGATCGCACGGCACGGCACGGATGAAAAATATGCGTTCTGCCCGTCGGCGATCACCGGTTCATCCTGCGGCTCGTTTCCTGCATTGTCGGCCATGGATGCGTCCCGAAGATTGATGGCCACGATCTCCGGCGTAACCGAATCCCTCTTCCCCGCTTGTCCGATACTTAAAATAACATCCGGACAAAAGTCCCTTGCCGCTTCCAGCACCGTTTCCGCCGCCACTCCGAATACGGTAGGCGTCTGCAGCTTTAGCAATTCAAACCCGCCGATTACATCCGGCAGTCTTTTTACCGCCTCCCACGACGGATTGATCCTGTCTTTTCCAAAGGGTTCAAAGCCTGTAATCAGAAGTTTTTGTCTCATTGGTACTCCTTTTCTGCTACTTTAAAGCGCGCTTATCAGGAAAACGCCTGATGGAACATGTGTTTTCCTGATAATATTGATAATAATATTATAACACGGATCTCTGCTTTGAGCTACCTTATGCATGTTTGAAAAACTACTAAAAAATATCAGAAATTATTTCCGGATTCCCTCCAGCGCTTCTCCCGGGATCTCAAATTCCACCGTTCCCATATACATAGGCGCCACGTCTCCTTCGTTAAACCCGATGACCACATTGCCTTTTTCATTCAGATAGAAAGAAGTTTCTTCTGTGATCGCTTTAAAATTCCATTCTTCGATTTCATCGTCCAGCCAGTAATAGACATTTTCGTCCGCCTCCATCTGCGCTCTCATCTGCTCCTTGATATTTTCACTGATCGGCGTGATATAATCCGCTCCTTCCACAAAAATATCCTTCAGTTTCAGACGTTCTCCGGTATTCAGATCAATGGTATAGAAATAATTCCACTCATATCCGCTGCCTGCGCCCTGATAGCAGATCAGCTTCAATGTGAAATATTCCGGCGTCGTCGTCAGTATTTCGCTTTTCACAAGAAGATCCTGATGCCCCATCTCCTCGTCCAGATTCGCTTCAAACTCCTGAATCAAATCATCAGTGATCTTTTGGATCTCGGCATTGATCTCTTCGGCAGTCTTATCCAGTTTTTCCTGCACTTCCCTGTCCTCTGCCCCATTACTCTCTATTTCTACCGGCTTTATTTCAGGAACTTCTATATCCGCTTTGTTTCTCTCCGTCTCGTATTCATAATCCCGGAACGTTACCACTTCCACAAGCGGCCCGATAATAGGGATCTGTTCCATTGCGTGGGCCACCGTCGCCGACGTATTCGGCAAAATCACAAAAGTACCCGCCAAAACGGCTGCTGCCGCCGCTATTTTTATCAACCTTCTCTGATTCTTTTTATTTTTTTCCATATTCTTTACCTCCTTCATCTTTTTGCGAAGCCGGTCTGCCTGTTCCGCCGGCATCTCCTGCCTTTGATATTCGCTCTTTAATGCCTGAAGTTCTTTTTCCAATAAAGCGCTCTGCTTTTTTGCCTCCGAAAAATTATAAGTCATACTGCTCCTCCCTTCCTGTGTGGAAATGATATACGTTTTCTTCGGATTCTACCGTAAGGATATTCCGGAGCTTTTTCATGCTGCGGTATAACCTGCTCTTGACGGTATTGACGTTTTCCTCAAGAATATCCGCTATTTCCTCTAATTTCTTATCCTCGAAAAACTTTAATATCACGATCGCTTTATCCTGCGCGGGAAGAGCGTCTATGGCTTTTTGAAGATCCACGTTCTCGTAGCGATCTTCCGTGTATCCCGGATCTATCCCATTTTCCTCCTGCATGGCCTCATAAGAAAGGAACCGGGGCTGCTTTACATATCGAAAGCACTCGTTCAGCATAATGCGATATACCCAGCTTTCCGCATACTCCGGCTGCTTTAACGTATGGCTGCCTTTCAGCGCCTTATATGCTCCGTTTTGCACGATATCGCAGGCGTCCGCTTCGTTATGCACATAACCGTATGCCAAACGATAATATTGGTTATACTTTTCCAAAATGATCCGTTCTATCAGATCCTGATTATTTTCCTCTTTTTTCGCGAAAAAAAAGTGCAAAATATTTCACCTCCTTACCGGACCTGCGAAAGCGCACTTCTTATAGACCGCCGCCCTTTGTCACGCTTTCGCATCTCCCTTTGAAATATTAGACACTGCTTAAATAAAAATTGTTTCATCAATTATAAAATTTTTATATTACTGTGTATCGTCTTCCCGTATCAGCCTTTTTTCCCTCCACTTTCCGCTCTGCCAGCGAAGGAACATAGCGACTGCCCGGACGCATTCGTCAAGAGCCATCCCGATATAAGCTCCTGTCACAAGCATTCCTAACCGTACTCCGAAAAAATAAGTGCCGCCCACCGCGCACAAATACATGAAAGCCGCCGCAATGATCGTTGTAAATAAGGCATCCCCACTGGTCTTTAAGGCGTTCCCGAATATCAGATTACTCACACGCCCTATCTCCAATACAATATCGATGGCTAAAAGTCTGGAAACCAGCGACGCCATTGCCGCGTCCTCCGTAAACAATCCCATAAACAGTCCGGAAGAAAGGGCAATCAGCGTTTCCACTATCGTCGCCGCAAAGATTCCGATCAACGCCGCTTTTTTTGTCCCTTTATCACATTCCTCATATTCTTTCGCCCCAAGCCGCCATCCGGTCAGGATCGCGTTTGCCTGTGCCAGCGCCGCCCCCACGCAATAAGAAAAATTAGTGATCTGGGCAGCATAGGAACGCGCCGTAACATTCATCCCTTCCGCATCCATCTGATTTAAGAAACGAATGATCATCGTCATTGCCACATTATAAAGCGCCGTCTCCGCTGCCGAGGGCAGCCCTATTTTGACGATCTGCCCAAAAATCTCTTTGTTCGGCAGCCTTTCTTCATCCTCACCGGCATGGACAAGACGTTTCGCCGAATAGACCAGCATAAGCAGATTCAACAGACGGGACACCACCGTGGCTATCGCCGCTCCCGCCACACCCATATGAAACCCGAAGATAAAAATTCCGTTCAGGATAAGATTACATATATTGGCTGTGATTGTAGCGGTCAAAGTCTGCTTCGTAAACCCAAATGCGCGAAGATAGCTGGAAAAGATGGGCATCAGCGCATTCAGAATGCATCCCCCTCCTACGATCTTCAAATAAACGGCTGCATGTTCCATCAATAGCGGCGCAACACCTACCAGACTTAAGATCGGCTCTGCGCAAAAGAACAGCAATACCGCCAAAAGCACACCCACGATCCCGTTAAAAATCAAACCAAGCTGTCTTGCCTGATATGCCACCCCTATTCTGTTTGCGCCGATATACTGTGTCATAACCGCAATCATCCCCGAAGAGATGATCGAAAACATAATGATAAAAATCCCGATATATGTATTGGCGGTTCCGACCGCGCCGACCGCTTCATCCCCCACCGTAGAAAGCATCAGGGTATCCGCCATTCCGGCAAGCATAAAACCGAAGATCTCCAGACAGATCGGCACGAATAGCTGCGTCAGGCTTTTTCTGTTTTCTTCCATAACCAACCTCCATTTTTATCATTTTAACCTGTTTTTGTTTTTTATACTTGCATTTTTTCGGCACAAAATTGCATTATTTCTACTTTTCCGATGAGGTCAGCATGGGATTTACTAAAAAATATGCATCCGTCTCTTGCAAAACATCCATACAAACGGTATGATCGGTTTTATGGATATGCACATTTGCAGAAAGCCGGCCTGACATTACAGATGCAGAACCTACAAAGAAAGCGGTATTGAATATACGGGTAAAAGCACTAAAAAGATATATGGTAAAGATAAAGGATCGGAATCAGGCACGAAGCAAAAGAAAGGAATCCGTACATGATCTTAGAATTAAAAGAAAATATCCCTCACGGTACGAAGGAATATCCTTACGGACAATATTTTATCCACAATATCAGACGGCATTTCCAGTTTCCCGTCCACTGGCACGATGAATTTGAAATCATTTATATCAAACAGGGAACGCTTCAGATCTACATTGAAGAACAGGAATATACCGGAGAAGCGGGCTCCATTTTTCTCGTTAATCCAAGGGAGATGCATTTCATGGGTTCCGCCGACCTTTCCGTCGCCTATTACACGGTGCTGTTCCCGTTAACCTCTATCTCTTTTCAGTCGGAAGACGAACTGGAAAAGACGCTGCTGCAGCCTCTCAGAGACGGACAGCTTTTACTGACAAACCATATTACGGAAAAAAGGCTGTTACAGCAGTTACGGGATCTGTTCGATGAAATGATCTCCCTCAATGAAAACCGGACGCCGCGGTATCAATTAAAGACCCGTATCCTGCTCCTCGAATTTCTAAACAAGATGATGGAATACGACTTATTTTTTACTCCCCGGATCTCCGGCAGCCGCACCGGAATGCAGAAAGAACTGCTCCTCTACATCCGGGAGCACTTTACGGAAAAGATCACTCTGCAGACATTGTCGGAACAGTTCCATCTGTCGGAAAAATATATTTCACGTTATTTCAAAGAACACTTTTATCTGACTTTTTCCAGCTACTTAACCCACCTGCGGCTGACCTGCGCCAAAAAGCTGCTGGAAACGACGGAACTTTCCGTAACGGAGATCTCGCTGCGTTCCGGTTTTCCTAACGTCAGCTTTTTTATCCGTACCTTTAAGGACGCTTACGGCGCTTCTCCTCTAAAATATAAAAAATCCCTTTCTTAATATAGTGTTTGCCGTTCTATTTCACGGATCAGGCTGATCATTTCTATGGCGCCCAAAGCACAGTCATAGCCTTTGTTTCCTGCCTTTGTACCCGCCCTTTCGATCGCCTGCTCGATATTCTCGGTGGTCAGGACGCCAAACATGACCGGAATGCCGCTTTCCAGTGAAACGGCGGCAATTCCTTTGGATACCTCGCTGCATACATAATCATAGTGGCTGGTAGATCCCCTGATGACCGCCCCCAGACAGATCACGGCGTCATACTTTCCGGACTTCGCCATTTTAGACGCGATCAGCGGGATCTCAAACGCCCCCGGGACTTTCGCAACAGAAATGTCGTCTTCTTCCACGCCATGCCGAAGCAGCCCGTCCAGCGCTCCGTCAACCAGTTTTGACACGATAAAATCATTAAAACGCGCCGCCACGATTCCTATTCTGACTTTTTCCGATACCAATTTTCCTTCTAATGTTTTCATAAAATTTCTTCTCTCCTTTTTCCATCTCACTATCTGTTTTTCAAATTTTCAAAATATGGCCCATACGTTCTTTTTTCGTTTTCAGATAAAACAGGTCGTGGGCCGTGGCGTCCATTTGAATGGGAATGCGCTCGCTGATCTCAATTCCAAATTCGGAAAGCTGATACACTTTGTCAGGATTATTGGTCAGCAGCCGTAAACTTTTTACCCCCAGTTCTTTTAAGATCTGCGCACCGATGTAATATTCTCTCTCGTCCCCTGCAAACCCCAATGCCAGATTGGCTTCCAACGTGTCCAACCCCTGTTCCTGCAGCTCATATGCGCGCAGCTTATTGATCAGTCCGATCCCCCGTCCTTCCTGACGCATGTAAAGCATGATTCCCCGCCCCTCTTGTTCGATCCGGGTCATGGCGGCAGCTAATTGTGCGCCGCAATCGCAGCGCAGAGAACCGAAAACATCCCCCGTCATACACTCGGAATGTACCCGGCAAAGCACCTCTTTCCCGTCTCCGATCTCTCCCTTCACCAAAGCCACATGATGCTCTCCGTTCAGCCTGTTCACAAAACCGTAAGCCGTAAAATCTCCGTATTTCGTCGGCAGCTTTACGACGGTTACCTGATCCGTCAGTTTTTCATGGCATTTACGGTAATTCTGCAGGTCTTTTATCGTAATGCATTTGATATTTCGCTTTTTTGCAAACTCCGTTAACTCCGAAGTACGCATCATCGTTCCGTCTTCCCTCATAATCTCACAGCATAAGCCGCACTCCTTAAGCCCTGCCAGACGGCAAAGATCTACCGTCGCTTCGGTATGACCGTTCCGCTCTAGTACGCCGTTTTTTTTCGCCAGAAGGGGGAACATATGCCCCGGCCTGCGAAAATCTTCCGGTCTGGCATCCTCCGCCACACAGGCCATCGCCGTAACGGAACGCTCCGCTGCGGAAATGCCTGTAACCGTTGACACATGATCGATGGATATGGTAAAAGCCGTTTCATGATTGTCGGTATTGCTGCTCACCATTTGGGGGATCTGCAGTCTTTCAATATATTCCGCCGACATAGGCATACAAATCAGCCCTTTTCCATGCGTCGCCATAAAATTAATATTTTCCGTCGTGGCAAACTCCGCCGCACAGATAAAGTCTCCTTCGTTTTCCCGATCCGGATCATCAATCACCAAAATGATCTTTCCGTTTTTCAATTCGTTAAGCGCCTCTTCTATCGTATGAAACTGTAACATGGTTTTCCTCCTTAAAATCCGTATTGGGAAAGAAACTCCTGCGTGATCCCGCTTTCTTTCCGCCGCCCTTTATCCGGTGCCTGTTCCGCCGTTTTGCAAACCAATTTTTCTAAATATTTTGCAATGATATCCGTCTCCAGATTAACAGAATCTCCTTCCCGGCGTTCTTTCAGAACCGTTTCGCTTACCGTATGCGGAATCGCTGAAATGGAGAAATCCGTCTGTGTAAGCGCCGCCACGGTCAGGCTGATGCCGTCTACCGTAACAGACCCTTTTTTCACGATATACCGCAAAAGTTCCGGCTCTGCCTGCACGGTGTACCAAACCGCCGTATCGTCGCGTCTGATGCGGCTGACCGTTCCCACGCCGTCCACATGTCCGGTAACGATATGGCCTCCGAACCGCCCGTTCGCCGGCATGGCGCGTTCCAGATTGACATGCCGGCCGGACGTAAGTCCTGCCAAAGAAGAACGGTTTAAGGTTTCATGCATCACATCCGCGGCAAATCCGTCCGCAAACAATTCCGTAACGGTCAGGCAGATTCCGTTCACCGCAATGCTGTCTCCGGTCTTTGCATCCTCCGTTACCTTTTTTGCACAAATGACCAGTACTGCGGAATGCTTTCCCTTTATGATCTGCTTTACCGTTCCGACCTCTTCAACGATTCCCGTAAACATATCCCGCCACCTCGCTTTCTATCAAAAAATCTTCTCCCAGACGGGTCACCGTACTGTTCTTTAAAGGAAAAGCTTCGGCAGGAGAAGGGACGCCTTTCCCTTCCACCGGAGTCTTTGCATCCTGTCCTCCAAACAGCTTCGGTGCAAGATATGCCTGCAGCTTTTGTACGATACCGCTTTTTAATGCGGCCCAGTTCAACGTGCCTCCGCCCTCCAGTAAAATACTGTCGATCTGCTCCTGACCCAATCGCTGCATCAGCTCTGCCAGATCCACATGTCCTTCTTTCTCCCCCATCGTAAGAATGCGGCATCCCGCTTCTTCATAAGGGATCCTCTTTTGCCTATCCGTACTGCAAGTGGCAATCACGGTCGGTACCTGCTTTGCGGTTACGACTACCTGTGACGAAAGCGGGATGCGCAGCCTTGTATCGCAAAGGATGCGTACCGGATTTTTTCCGTTTTCCATACGGCAGGTCAGTAACGGGTCGTCCGCCAGTACCGTTCCGGATCCGACCATGATCCCGGTATACCTGTGACGTTGTTCCTGCACATGGTTTCTCGCTTCTTTTCCCGTGACCCATTTCGAAGCGCCCGTATAAGCCGCAATTTTCCCGTCCATTGTCATAGCGTATTTCATTACTACAAAGGGACGCCCCGTCCGTATATAGTGGAAAAACACCTCGTTTAAACGGTCGCATTCCTTTTGCAGAACATGTTCCGTCACTTCTATGCCATGCTCCCTTAGCAGGCGGATTCCCTTACCGCTCACAAGGGGATTGGGATCTGTGGAGCCTACGGCCACCCGTTTGATCCCGGCCGCTAAAATAGCCTCCGTACAAGGCGGCTGCCTTCCCTGATGACAGCATGGTTCCAACGTAACATACATGTCGGCTCCCTCCGGCGTTTCCGTGCAGGACGCCAGCGCATTGCGCTCGGCATGGGGTTCCCCGCATCTTTCATGCCATCCCTGACCGATGATCCTCCCTTGTTTTACAATGACCGATCCCACCATAGGATTGGGAGACGTCCAGCCGCAGCCTTTCTTTGCAAGCTGCAGCGCCAAATTCATAAACCGTTCATCCTCCATAACGATCCTTTCCGCCGCCTTCGCGGCCTATTTCCTCTGCGCATAAAAAAGGTCCTGAACAAAATCGTTCAAGGCAGAAACAAACGGGATCGCAGCCACAGCCCTCCCACGCGCAAATATCCTTTACATCTGCACAAAAAAGCTCTGGAGTGTAAAACAATCCAGAGCTATCATACTATGCATAGTATCGGCACGAAAATCGCAATACAAAAGCAATATGCGAAATTCTGCGCTTTATCATCTTCTTTCATCCAGACTTTACTGTCGGCTTCGGAGTTTCACCGAATCATGCCCCGCCAGCAGCGCTGACGGTAAGCTCGTGGGCTGTACCACCGGTAGGGAATCGCACCCTGCCCTGAAGATTTCGTTATTTTGTTTATGTGGATTACTATAGCATGATAGGAATTAAAAATCAAGAGCTTTTCACATTCCTATTCAGCTCCAAAAGTTCCTGTTCCAGCATTCCTATATCAGCATACGCTCGATTTTGCCGCTCACGGTTTCCCCTATAACACACTTTTCATTTTGAACCCCCTATGTTATGATATAGCAAGTATAAGAGTAGCAGCAAATTTGTACGCCTTAAAGCATGCAGATGGGATCCGGTATCCCAAGATCACTTTTACAGACGGCAGGGAGCAGATAGGAATGGAAGAATATTTTGACGAAGAGGATAGACGCCGCTTGCAGCATATGCGGGAAAGACAGGAAAGAAAAAGAAAAGAACGGGAAAAAGAACTGCGGCGGAATCTGATCAAGTTAGGGATTGCGGTAGTTGGCATCGTTATCGTTGCCGCCGCCTCCGTTTTCATAAATTTTGCAGGTAAGAAACGACAGGCGGGAAACTTTCAGAAAGGCATTGCAGTTCAGGAGGGATCCCAATTCTTGCTGGCTGCAAAAATAAAAAAAGAAAGTCCTGACACTTTAAAAGAAACGGATAACAAAACGGAAATAGACGGCAGCACAAAAGAGCAACCTTACCATTATGCAATGACGGAAGATACCGTCCGGCTGTCAAGCGAGGTCGGCAGCAGTCACGCCATTTTTTTAGATTTGGAAAAAGGAACGGTACTTGCCTGTAAAGATGCGACAAGCAGGATCGTCCCTGCCTCCATGACAAAAGTGCTGACGCTTCTTGTAGCAGTGGAACATATCGAAAACCTGAACGACACTTTTACGATCACGCAGGATATTACGGATTATTGTTTTGTAAATGACTGCAGCGTTGCAGGATATGAAAAAGAAGAAAAAGTGACCATAAAAGATATGCTATATGCGACGGTATTGCCATCAGGGGCGGATGCGGCGCTGGGACTTGCAGTTTATGTGTCAGGATCACAAGAGGCATTCGTGGAACTGATGAACGCCAAACTGGAGGAACTGGGCTTATCGGAGACGGCGCATTTTACCAATTGCGTCGGTATCTATGAAGCGGATCATTACTGTACCATGTACGATATGGCAATGATCTTAGATGCGGCGCTTCAAAATGAGACCTGTCTGGACGTTCTTTCTGCCCGCACTTATGTTACGTCCAAAACGGAACAACATCCTGAAGGGATACCGCTCTCCAACTGGTTTATAAGGCGTATTGAAGATAAAGATACCGGCGGTCTGGCGGTCGGCGGCAAGACCGGGTATGTAGAAGAGTCAGGAAGCTGCGCTGCCAGCTTTGGTTCGGATCCAACCGGGAAAACATATATCTGCGTTACTGCCAACGCCTCCAGTAAATGGGGATGTATTGACGATCACGCTTATATGTACAAACGTTTCGCATTATAAGTAAGAATTGCCAACTATAAAAATCTCTGAATTCGAAAAAAGCCTTGCTTCTTACCCATAAAAAATAGTAAAATAAAGATAATTAAAGCAACACGGTGAAAATGCATATAATAAAATACGATACGTTATCTGAAATCACCCTTTAGCAGGAGGAAGGAGATGATTCTATGGGAATTAGCAGTATAACGTCAACGAACACTATGTCGGTCACACAAATGACTGCGGCAGATGTAAAGGATCAAAAAAGTAAAAATATTCAAAGCGATATTACCACCGCGCAGCAGCAAATGCAGAAGTTATCTTCGAAAGACGATCTGTCTGCTAACGAAATAGCTAATGAACGCAAAAAACTTCAAAAAGAAATATCCGGTCTCAATACAAAATTGAAACAGCATCAGGAAGAACTCCGCCGGTCACAAAAAAGAGAAATCATGATGGCGGAACTTTTGGAAGATAAAAAAACTGTAAAAGAAGAAACGCCGGAAGATAAAATACGCCCCGCGGAAACTTCCTCCGAGACGGCGGATAAAAAAAATCCGCCAACTGACGAGCAGCAATCCGCGCAGTCAGGTACCGTTATAACCCAAAACAACGACGGCACCGTTATTTTAAAGGAAACGGTAAGCCAGAGCAGCAAACTGGATACGGATACAGAAAATAAGCAGGCTGACGAAACCGATGAAGAAGTCCTTGACATAAAAGAAACAAAAACGGGAGACAACGATACAGCCGGGGATGTCAATTTATCCGTTAAAGAAATGCATGCAATGGTATCCGCAGACTCTTCTTTGGAACGGGCAGGCCGTTTGGGAACGATCATCGCCAAAACCAGAGACGGCATCGCTATTTTAAAGGGAGAAATAAATCAGGATAAGAATCGCAGCGTAGATACGGAAAGAAAGCAGGCTGAGCTTGCAAAGATGGAGCGGCGGGAACAACAGGCTGCGGCATTCCAATCCTCCATATTGAGCGAAGCAAATAATGCAATGAAATCAGCCGCAAAAGCGGACGTATCCGCAAAGGGCAGCGTACAGGCTGAAACTGAAACTACTTTTTATATCAGTGGTTTAAATACGCCTCAGGAAGAGCAGGCGGCACAACAAAAATTCTATGTTTCTTTTGCATGATCCAGACTGCAGGGACAGACGCAAATAACCGTCTTTTCTTTTTCTGTCCGGTTATCTTCATAGCGTCTCCGTCTGTCCCTGCGGTTTTTATATGTAAAATATAACGTCTGCTTTGATGATCAAATGTCAACTTGCCTCTGCTTATGGCGCCGGTCATTTCCGGCCGTTACCAGTCACACAAGCATGTTCCACGTTTTTTCGCCTACAATGCCGTCTGCCGCCAATTTCTTTGCCGCCTGAAATTCTTTAACGCATCGCAAAGTCCGATTTCCAAAAACTCCGTCTGTTTCCAGCGCATATCCTTTTCCGTTTAATCTTTGCTGCAATTCCTTTACTGCCGCGCCGACGCTCCCCTTTTTTAGTACAGGACGTTTTTTGTCGGAAGACGCTGGTATCTTATTCTGCGCGGTATTGCCGCCCGATGCGGAAGCCAAAAACAACTTCTGCTCTTCTTTCCTACGCTTTGTAAGCCCTGCAAGCTCTTTTCCCCCTGCCTTATTATACAATATTATTTTCTCGCCGATGGCTTTCTTGCTCCTCGTTCCGTTAGCGGATAACTGATCGATACTGCCGACGTTAAACGCGAAGGAAACCAGCGCGTCAAATTCATTTTGCCTCCATGCATACCGGTCATAGTACTTATTGACTTTTTTTTCATATTTCCTTATATCCTCCACAAGCAGTCCGTCCGCTTGGGCCTGCGTGATCCTCTGCCCTTCTTTGACTCCCAGCGTATGTCCGTAACCGATCGTCCATACACCCGCAGGACATTTATATGCCGTCAGCCTGCATCCTTCAAAACTCTTAATAATATGTAATCCTGCTTCTCCTGTTCTCATCTCCATATTCATCCTCCATTCCTGCTTTTCTTCGCAATTTATCTATCCGGTTCACCCCGCCGGTCTGGATCCGCTTTTGGGGACCGTTACGTTTTGCGGTCTATTTATTTTAAAAAATGCAAGCATCAATGCCTCAAGAAACGCCAGCTTTTTGACGATCACAGACTTGTCCTTCGTTGAACCGCTCTTGTCAATTTCATAAAAAGTTTCTCCTCCTATCTTTTTCTCGTATAGCCCCGCTTTAAATGCAGTTAAGAAATCTGCAAACCTTTGGTCTTCCAGACCAAGCGCCGTAAATCTGTCAAATAACGTAAACCAAATGAACGAATCCTTACTTGTAAAAATACCGTTCCATTCTTCACGATAAATTTTCTCCAACCTTTGCAGATTTTGATTTAACTTTTCAAACTCCGTTTTTGAAGAATTCTCATTGAGGAAAGCTCCCATTTTTTTACTCTGTTTTCTCCACCTTTCCATGTGGAACATACACATGACTGCTTCCATAACAATACGCTCTATAGTTCCGTTATTTCTTTCTTTTTCCGTATAAGTCCCGCAATCTTTCAAAAAGCGGTTATTCAGAGAAATACGTTTTACTTCCCTGGCTATGTTATCCATATAAGTGACTGCGTTCTGTGACGCGTTCATAGACTTCTGTTTATTGTAGCGTCTGATATGATAACCGATTTCTTCGTCCGTACAGTCTAAATGCTTTACCACGTCGATTTTATAATTATCAAATTTTTCTTTCAGTTCAACCGGCAGATCCTGATAGCCTTTTCCGCGCAGATCGTACTCTACCGTTTCATAAACATAACTGCCGTACTCATCCTTAATAACCTTTCCTTTTTCGTCTCTCTTCACTTTCTGATAGGAAGTGACCGGCATTTCCACATAATTCCCTATCTTAAAAGCGCCGTTTCTATAACTGCTCAATACTGTCAGCCGCTGTAATCCGTCGATCACCCATAGCACGACGCCGTTTGCTTCAAGCTGCTCGCATAATTTGATAGAATCCACGTCCTCCTGTTTGATCACCGTCACGATCAGTCCGTCTTTATCGCTTTTATTCCACTGATCCGGTTTCCTTTGGAGCGGATGGTCTTTTCTTAACTCGCCTCTGTCAAACATATTCTGCAACGTAGAATTCATATAAGCATCTTTCACTCTCTTATCTCTCACCAGTTCCATTTTTACTCCATTTCTGCGCTGCTTTTCTGCACAAATCCATAAACGGATTACGCATTTGCGGCAAGCGGCGCGCAAACTAAGATTTAACAGTTAAGATATAGGACGTTTTATTCTCAAAACAGCACCGATATATTTTCGTAAGCGTGGATGCCCATCATAGCGTCCGCGTATTCTTTTTTCGTCATGCAAAGCATCTGCCGTATCTCATCCGCATCATAGGATTCCATCAATAATTCCGCCACTTTCCTTTGACGCTTTGTCAGTTGCGTCAAATATTGTTCCAGCTTAGGATTTTCTTCCTCATCAAATATTTCTCTGTCCATATCAAAATCAGAAACAAGAAGGTCTGCAACGACCATTTCCTCTTCTTCCCCGATTGGCATATAAATGGAGACCGAAAGCCTGTCCGTCTTCCGCTTATAGCGGTTCCGCCTTGTCATTTCCGCTTTGATCCGCCTTAGCAGGCAGGTATATAAGAAACTTTCAAACGGCTGCCCGTTATCATATTTCCTTATGACGCTTACAAATACTTCATTGGCCAGCGAATAAAAATCATCTTTATCCTGATCCGACCATCCGCCGAACCGAGACAGCATTTTGTCCACCAACATACGCAGTTTTCTTGCGTTATCCGCATAATAAGCATTCAAAATCTCGTCCATTTCAACTTCCTCCTAATCAACTTGTTTCCCTTCCAAAGATTTCCACTCCTTTGTTTGTAATGACAAGTATAGAACACACGTTCATTTCTGTCAATAGTTTTTAGAACATCTGTTTGCCCTTTTTTAGATGCTATGAAAATAAAAAAGAGAAATAGATATTACAGCTTTTGACACATCTTTCAGTTATCAAAGGAGGAACTTATGATTTATCATGCAAATTTTACAAAACCCAATAACGGCTACACGACTTTCGGAGGACTGATCTCACTTTCGGATTTTGATACAAGCCGCAAGAAAAAAACGACCCCTAACGGCTCCATTATTGCGAGACGCATCATTGCGGACCATTGTTTCGACGAACAATGCAGAAAAAAAATAGAGAACATTCAAAACGGTCAGGAAAACGGCAAAAGGATTTAGCAGCCTAAAAAATTTAAAAACCGCACAATGGAGGTCGATACTATCAGCAAACACGGAATAAAAATAAGAAATATCAGCGCAGGATCACTTTATGAAACCAATCTGGGCATTCGGGACTTCTTTATCTCCAAAGAAGCGACTTTGGACAACAGCCTGTTTTATTTTTTTCTTAAAAATAACGGATTACAGGTACACAAAAAAGCGGATTCCGGCAATCGGTCTTCCCAGAAAGAAAGTACGCTTGATATCGTCTGCCTTGACTTCGATTTCGGAAGCCCTTCCTATGAAACGGAAGTAAAAAAGCTGACCGATCTGTTAAATACTGACCTGTCAGAAGAAGCGGAAAAGCGTCTTGAAGAAATTTTACAGAAAGTACATTCCCAAAAAGATCTGTACATCCCCAAAAAGCGAAATGAAATCCGGGATCAGTTTTATAATGAAGGCGTAGATATAGGAAATATCCACTACAAAATGCTTTTTCGAACAAGTGCGAAGGCAAAGCTGGGCAAAGCGATCTTCATAAACAGCCGGTTATACGATCAGGCTTACGATTGGCTCACCATGGGACTTGGAAAGAAAATGCCGCACAACAACGCAAAGATCGTAGAACTGTCGGCCTATGCGCCTTTGACGACAAGCACGATCATTGATACGATACCTATTCCCGCTAACGATATCCTGATTCTAAAAGACCGGCTTTCCGTTTTCAGAACAACCGCCAATATCGTAAAAGCAACCGGCTATACAGATAAAAACGGAAAAAAGACTAAAAAATGCGTAGTCGTCCAAACAGAAACGGATGTGGAAAACAACGTGTGGGACGGAATGGGAATCATCGAATCCAGCCTGCTTCCCGGCTATATTAACGGTATGGCGCTGCTTCGAAATCATTTTTTTAAAATGTGCGGCATGCGCGGACACATAACGCGTTTTTTTCAGGATTGGTGCCGTGAAAACGGATTGGATTATGAAACCTATCAGGTACAGGATATGTTTGGAGAATGGCACTATGTAAAGGACATTAAAGTCATCACTACCGATCATTCCATAAAATGGATGAAATTCACGGATCTGATGGGCGGTACTCCGCGATCCGCCTACACCTATTGGCTGAACCGTATCCATGCGGACGGCGATCTATGGGGCGTCGTAAAAACGGACCATCCAAGTAAACTCGGAACATTCCAACAGCTCAGCTATCAGATGGTCAATTCCCTTCCATGCACAAAAGAAGATATGAAAAAAATAGCGCAGACAAGCGTCGATTATGTACATCTCTTAAAAAACAATAATGATGCTTTTGAACAATTTTTAAGAAAAAATGCCAACGAATATAACCATTACGAAATGCTTGCCGATCTGTATGCCCAAAATCATGAATTTGGAAACTGCCGATGGTTCCGGAATGAAAAAAGCGACGTTTTAAAAACTTATATAAAACGGCTCAGAAAAGGAAAAATCGTTATAAGCGGCGATAATCTTACCGTATTTGGAAATCCTTACGCACTCCTCCTCTATTCCGTAGGTGGGGATTGGCAAAAAGACCATACCTTAAAACCCGAAAAAAACTGCATCCAGTGTTTTACAACCCGTTTTGGGAACGATCAATATCTTGCAGCGTTCCGAAACCCTCATAATTCGCCCAATAACGTCTGCTATATGCATAACGTATACAGTAAAGAACTGGAAACCTATTTTGAATTCAGTCCGAATATCGTCGCTATCAATTGTATCGGAACCGACATTCAGGCACGCGCAAACGGCATGGACGAAGATTCCGATTTCATGCTCTTCACCGACCATCCCACCGTCGTGGAATGTGCAAAAAAATGCTCTATAGAGTATCCTACGATCGTCAACGCTTTACAGGAAAACCCAATCGCTTATCGTAACATAAGCTCCGACTATGCCAAAATAGATCATAAGCTTTCCGGCTCCCAGATGGGAATTGGCTGGTCCAGCAACCTTGCCCAGCTTGCGATGACTTACTACTGGACAGAAAAAACAAAGGACAATCCGGATAAAGCAAAGATGAAAGAATTACATGACATTTTTGTCATTCTTTCTGTCATCGCACAGATCCTGATCGACGGCTGTAAACGGGAATACGAAATCGACGGCGAAGCCGAGATCAAACGCATCAGCAAACTTCCCTGCCTGACTCCGATGAAACAATCGGAAACGCCGTGCAAAAACGGTTCTGCTAAATTTACAAAATGCGATCTTCCGCTATTTATGAAATACATTAAGGAAATAAAATATTCTTCAAACGGCAAACCGCTTTCTTCCGACATCGTCAAAAAAGAAACTGCCCGATTCTATAACCGGATCGATCCTGCCCTGCAATGTCCCATGAACTGGTTAGAAGAATGTCTGGATCTGATTCCCGGCGCTTCTACAAGAGCCGCTATACCTACCGCCCATTTCTTTATTAAAATGGAAGGCAGTGCAAACAGACGCCAAGTATCCAAGGTCCAATCCCTGATCATGGAATACGATCACAAGATCAGATCTTTGAAATGCTCTTCAGGGCTGCCCAAAGAAGAATACATAGAGAAATTAGAAGAATACTCCTCCCATGTCTTCACCGAATTATCCAGAATCAAAATTGGAAACCCCGTTACCATAAACAGGCTGATCGAAACTGCCCTTAGTTTGGAAACCAATAGAAACCAAAAATTTTATAAGGGATATGAAACAAAATATACTCGAAAAACCTTAAACTGCCTATACAAAATGGATAAAGAAAGATTTTTAAAGAACTTTTTGTAATTTTGCACGGTTCAAACCGTTATTTATCCAAAAAACACCGTAATATCAGGCATTCTCCGGCTTTTAACTACCAGCCCCACAGGGAGGGAAAACACTCCCTTAACTACTATTTTTCATTCCAAAGGAGGAAACAACTATGATCGACGTTAACAAATTGAGCATCACACAGATCGACAGGATCACCTGCTTCAACAATGCGGACGAACTGGAATTCATCATGGATGAGATCAAGGAAGGATCCATCAGCAGCACACAGGAAAAGACCGACATCACCGGAAAAGGCGGCCGCAAGATCGGCTCCTTAAAGAAAAACAAATCCGTCACCGTCAGCGCCACCAACGGCCTTCTCGTAGGCGGCGCGCTGGCCGCACAGACAGGCTCCGAGGTGGAGCAGGGCTCTTTCACGGTCAGGGTCACAGACATTATCACCGTAAACGAGGACGCTGCCGAAACTTCCCGCACGGCATCGGGGACCGCCGGCGCGGAAATCGGCGTCCTCTATAAAAAGAACCAAAACGGTTCTCTGGGAGAAAAGCTGGTCCAGGTTGCCTCTGCACCCGCGGCGGGCGAGTTTACCTATGACCCTGCCACAAAGAAGCTTGCTTTTTCTGCCGGCGACTTAGAAAACGGCACGGAGCTTGCCGCATTCTATGACGTGGAGACCGAAGCTGCGAAAATATCCAACGATTCCGGGACTTACAGCAAGACCCTGAAAATGTATATCGACGTGACGGCACAGGATAACTGTGACAATCTCTACCACGGGCAGTTCCTGATCCGCAGGGCGGACTTCAGCGGCGAGTTCGAGCTTGCCGTCGGCAGCGAGCCCACGGCCCATGCCATTCAGGCGGAGGCCCTTGCGGGAGGCTGCGGCGGTTCTTCAAACCTGTGGGATTTTATCGTGTACTAATGCATAAAACAATTCCGGCGGAAAAGCCGGAATCCCGTCCCTGTACCGGCGGGCGGCTTTCATGCTGCCGCCCCGCCGCAGGCAGGACGTTAAAAAATTGCCGAAAACAACTTTTATAGATACCCTATTTTATTCCAAGGAGGTAACAACACACATGAACGACAACAACACTTTTTCTCTGGATGCGGTACTCTCCCGTATCCAGTCCAAAGCCAGACAGGCTGCCGGAGAGTTAAAGGAAGTGAACAGGCTTCTGACCGAACTGCAGAAGGCAGACCATTCCCTCTCCGGCGCCGATTTGGAACGCATCCTGAACAGCGCCTTTGACAATGCCGGTAAATACGGCCAGACCGTCACCGACTATCTCTCCTCCATCCTTGAAGCGGCACGGATGGGAAGTAAAAACGCAGAGGCCTTCGCCGGATTGTCTGCCGCGCTCCAGAGCGCCTGCGGCATCAGCGCGGATCTGGCCGCCAAATACTTACTGGCCGCCGACGGGGCTTTTGCCATGAACGGATCCGTCGGGGAACTGACCCGGACACTGGACGGGGCCTGCAAGCTGGCAGACCGACATTCCCTCAGCATGGCAGAACTGACGGAGGGCCTTGCTGCCGTCAGCACACAGGCCGCCGCTTCAGGCATGGATATCCGGGAAACCACCGCCGCACTGGCCACGCTCCTCACAACAACCAGACTAAACGGCACAGAAGCCGCAAATGCTCTGTCAGGACTTCTCCTGTCCCTCCGGCAGGCGGCAGAAGAAACAGACAGGACAGGCCTGAATGCCAATACTTTTTCCGGTTTTGAAAAAGCCTGCAGATCCTTGGGCGTTTCCCTGTCCGAAGTAAGAAACGGGACACTCCGGTTAAAAGAACCGATGCAGGTCTTAAAAGAACTGTCCGAGGCCTATCACGCGCAGGACACATCAGGCACGGAACGTGCCGTCCTTCTGGATACCACCGTTTTCGGCCCTTTCCAGACCGAAGCCATGGACGCCCTTTTGAAAAACTACGGCCTCTATGAGGAAATGCTGCTGGACTATGCGGACGGCACCGGCACCCTTTCCAAGGAAACGACCAAGGCAGCATCCACATGGGAATCCTCCCTGAACCGCCTTTCCAATACATGGACCGAAACAATGGGAAACCTGATCTCTTCCAAAGACATGGTTTCCCTCATAGACCATCTGAACGAGCTGCTTACAGTTCTGGACAAGCTGGCAGCGGCAGCCGGACACCTTGGCAGCCTGAACGTCCTCTCCTTCTTGGGCGGCGGACTGCTGGGCGCAAAAAACTTGGGTTAGCAGACAGTATTTTTCTGTGCGGGGCCCAATATATACCCCGTGCCGGGGTGGGAATCCCCGGGCAAAACACAAAGAACCATAGGACCACGCCAACCCGTCCTGCGCGGAAGACAGGCGGGAAGGGAGTAAGGAACTATGGGAGGGTATATTGGCAAAATCAACTGCGGCCGCTACACCGCAGACCTCTGATATGACTGTGCGTGGACTGCGCAGCCTCCGGACGCCGCAAGGCCCGGACAAGGACAGGGACAGCTCATGTGACTCATGATGTAGCATGATGACTCAACCTGCAGAGAGGCGTACTGCCCCAAAGGGCAAGTGCCGCTCCCATCGACTACCAAGAGGACGTGGGTAAGGATACCCATGAAGGCATAGTCAGACCCCTGCCATTGAGCGTGGCAGTGAAAAAGTCCCCCGCGGCTGTGCGGTATGTAAAGAACAGCGGGCATCCGTGCCCTCCCTCAGGCGGCTTCCAAAAACGCTGGGGGAAAAATCGGAGATAATTGCACGATTCTGATTTGTATGCCCACTAAAGTGGGCGAATGGGATTCAGTATGTATTTGAAAATCATTCTAAAAGTGGATAGGAATCAGCGCCTTTCCAAAGTTACCATGTATAGCCACAGCTTTTGCATTCAAAGCTCTTATTGATTTTCTTGCTGAACACGCCCCACATAGCAATGGATGCGCCGCGGCCTAAACCTGATATGGGCTTGATATTTGTGGAATTGCAGTGCGGGCATTTAGGGACGGTACTGCTCTTAGCTTTACGGGCGGCTTCCTGCTGGGCAACCTGAGTACGGAACTGGGCCATTTTTACCCCATATTCGATAATATCTTTTTCCTTAAGATCCAACATAGCCTGAAAAAAATCATTATCGTTTATAACACGTTCAAGAGTGCGCAAATCCTCTTTGGACATATTACACTCTATAAGTTTACCATTACAGTTATTCCAAATATGTGTCATATTTCCATCACTGTGAGCTATCCCAATATGCCCACACTTACTACACTTTGTTACAATATCACTCATAAGATTTATCCTCCTATAACTATTAACATTACAAATATACCATACATATTTTATAATTGGAAGTTATAAAGTATGCACCAGCCATTCAGAAACGTTGGTCGCACAAATTTCTGACGGCAGATTACAATTAGGAGGGTTATTTAACGGATTAAAAGTAGATGTCAATGCATACAAAGATGTCATCGATCAGTTTAAATCCTTAGATTTTAGTCAATCTAGTTTTAGATACACCGATTCAACTTCATTCAACTGGGACGCCATAGCCGACTCCATAGAAAACTGCGATGCGCGCGTCCTCTCCTACTTCAGGAGTCTGGATGACGGAAACGGCACCATCAACGCCCAGTCCGCATCCCTAAACGGCCTGTCACAACATTTACAGAGAACCGGGCAAAGCTACTCTTTCGCGGCAGTCAAGGCAACGCTTTTAAACACTGCGATCAACGCAGTCAGTATAGCCGCAGTCTCTCTTGTAATACAGGCCGTCGTCAGCGGGCTGGATCACTACATCCACCGGGCGGAAAGGGCCAGAGAAGCCGCCGAACAGGCTCAGCAGGCGATTGACAGCTCCCAAAGCAGCTTAAAGAAGGCCGCCTCCACCCTTGCCGAAAACAGAGACAGATTCCTCGAACTGAGCGAAGGCGTCAGCAGGTTTTCCAAAAACCTGCGCCTCTCCGAAGAAGACTATGCCGAATACCTGTCCCTCTCCAACCAGTTTGCAGAGCTTTTCCCTTCTCTGGTCGCCGGTTATGATGAACAGGGGAACGCCCTCATCCGGCTCGGCGAAGATGCAGACGACACCAGACAAAAACTGCAGACCCTCTTAAAAGCGCAGCAGGACAGCGCCCGGCAGACACTAATCAAAAACATGGACAGTGTGGCCGAAGGCACCTATTATGACGTGGAAGAAGCCAAAAGCGCCATCTCCTCCCTTGAAAAGGATCTGGAAAGCCTCCAGTCCCAAAAAAAGAACCTGAACATTGACCTGAAAAATACACATTATTCCGTCTCCATTCCGGATGAAGACTACGAAAAATACGGAAAGGCCATGGAAGAAGCCCTTACCCTGGCCGGTATCGGGTTTACACAGCGCAACCTGACCGGGGAGCGCAGTACCGCAATCGAAATAGACCCCTCCGCCACTGCCGGCCAATTGGAGCAGGCTCAGGAATTTTATGATGCAAGGATGGAAATGGAAAACGAATTTACCAGAGCAAAGGAAAACGGGCTGAAAGAAGACCTGATAAAACAGGAAAACATCATCAGATCCGCCTATTCCCAAATGACTCCCAGCCTTCAGGCATGGATGAAAGACAATTACCTGTACCAGTACCTGCCCGACGGGATGGCTGCCCTTGCAGACGCGCTGGTTCCCGAAACGGACTGGAGCCAGACTGACGGGATCTTTTCAACCGGCAGGGCCTATCAGGATTATATCGAACAAAACATCCTCACCCCGCTGATGAACGTCCCAAAGGAAGACAGGGAAAAGATAAGCGGGATGATGAAAGAACTGCTGTCTTTCGAAGAAGGCGATCTGGACATCCTTCCCTTTGCGGAAATCCTTCAGGCAGAATTGAACGGCATGGATGTGCCAATCGACCTCTCCCCCCTCATAGCCAATGAAAAAGAGGCAAAAGCAAGGCTGACAAATTCCATCGAAAATATCGCGCAGGGATTTGATTACTATACGGCCTCCGGCAGCCGGGTCAATGCAAAAGATCTCAACGAACTGAAGGAATATACAAGCGATTTTGACACGGAACAGATTGAGCTCTGGAACAGCGTAACCCTCGGATGCAATAATGCCAAAGAGGCAATCGAAAAATATCAGGAGGCCCTGAAAAACAATCCTGACCTGAATACGGATCCCTTTTCCATTTCTTCTTCCATCAGTCAGATCGCCGCGCAGCTCCAACCCCAGTTTTCGAAACTAGGGGAGGCTTACCGGGCGATTTTTACCGAAAATGGCTTTACACCATCCGCCCTGAACAATTCCATGTTGGAAGAACTCCGCAAATCCTTTACGGAATCCGGCGGCATGACAGGCGTAGACTTTGACGCGTCCAAACTGGAAGACTTTCTTGCCGTACTCACCGATGCAGGCTCAACCTCTGATGAAGTGCAGAAAGCATTTAACCGCCTTGCTGCCTCCTATTTATACGGCACGGAAACACTGGACCATTTAAATGAAAAAACTGCCGATGCCATCAGGAAACAGCTGGAGGCTATGGGTGTGGCAAATGCAGACGAACTGGTATCCCATGCACTGGCTGCAAAACTGGAGGCACTCACACTGCAGGAACAGCTCTTAGCTGCCGAAACAGAAGCCGCCGCAAAGGAAACAGCTTTCAGTACTGCTGAATTTTTAAAAGAATCAGGCGCATCCGAAGCCGCAAAGACAAGCCTCTTCCAATTGACCGCGGCGGAAAAAATATTCGGGAACAACACCTTGAGCGCACAAGAAAAAGTGGCGGAACTAAAACAACTGGCAACTGCATATGGGCAGACCACTATTGCCGCCCGTATCGCAAATATGGAAAAAGCAGCGCAGGACGGACATATTCCCATCGACTATGATAAAGAACTGGCCGTATTGGAAAAGGATATCAACAACGCCATAAATAATATACAGGTCGATTTCAAAAATTTCAGTAACACTTCCTCGGCAGGAAATGCAGGTTCGGCAGCCGCCGACGCCTATCTGGATGCCTTCGAAAA
>OFGK01000029.1_pt1 | contig 135535 bp, 130 predicted proteins | sample 1521771 | NCBI WGS metagenome assembly OFGK01 (sample SAMEA3504088, study PRJEB24116) | mouse gut metagenome | biome: mouse gut; feature: mouse-associated habitat; material: faeces | place: Denmark | collected 2011 | reverse complement strand
CAAGAGATTTTTTCAGAATTTCTGTTTTAGACGCAATTTACTTCATAAAAGAAAAATGGCTCTGGTGCACACGCACCAGAGCCGCTTTGTCTACAGTCTGAAGGAAGGCATCATATGATGCCTTCCTTAAATACATAATAAGTATTTACCTATTTAATTAGTTCAATGGACGTTCGTAATAAAACGAATTTTTTCGTTCATATCCTATATCCTTATGATTTATGATCTGCTCCGTACTTCCGATAAACAAAATTCCACCTGGCTTTAAAGAATGATAAAACTTCCTGAACACCTCATCTTTCGCCTCCTCGGTAAAATAAATAAGTACATTCCGACAAACAATCATATTAAAATCTTTTCCATAATCATTTCCCAGAAGATTATGTTCAGAAAAGATAACTCTTGATTTAATCTCATCTGAAATTTGATAAGAAAGACCTATTTTTGTGAAATACTTTTTCTTAAAATCATCCGGCACCGCTGCAATACTCTTCTCATTGTAAAGACCAACTTTGGCTTTTGCAATAACCTGCTTATCAAGATCCGTAGCAGTAATCCGTATCATATTAAGCGGAATATGCCTGGACAAAGCCATCACTAAAGAATACGGTTCATCTCCGGTAGAGCATGCCGCACTCCATATCTTGAGAGTTTTACCAAATTTACCAATCAATTCAGGAATGATTTCCTTATCCATAAGTCTCCATTGATCAGGATTGCGATAAAATTCCGAGACATTTATCGTAAGATAATTGATAAATTCTTCAAACCGGGTTTTATCCGTCTTAAGGACCTGTATGTAACTTTCATAATCCTTGATTCCATGTTTGGAAATCAGTGCATCAATCCGCCGCTTCATCTGCCTTTCTTTATAGGCATTAAGGTCAATCCTTGTAAGTGTCAAAACAGCAGCTTTAAATTTTTCATAATCATAAGCCATAGCAAGTCCGCCTTAATTAATTTAATTTTCTTCAGAAGCATCCTCTTTTGCATCTTCTGCCGCGATCACTGCATCAATGTCAACTGAAACAACATCAGCGTCCTCTTCTTCTGTTTCTTTTACAGCTTCTTCTTCTGCTTCAGGAGCAAGCAATGCTTTGATGCTTAAGCTGATCTTCCTATCCTCGCTGTTGAAGTCTACTACCTTAGCAGTTACTTCATCACCAACCTTAAGGATATCAGAAGGCTTCTCAATATGTTCTTTTGAAATCTGTGATACATGAAGCAGTGCGTCCACACCTGGCTCTAATTCGATGAAAGCACCGAAGTCAGTCATTCTGGCAACCTTGCCTGTAACTTCATTTCCAACCGCATACTTTTCTTCCGCATTCTTCCAAGGATTTGCATCATCAAATTTCAAGCTTAAAGCAATTTTGGTACCGGAAATATCTTTAATAAATGTTTTAACCTTATCGCCAACTTTAAATACTTTCTTGGGATTCTCAACACGTCCCCATGACATTTCGGAAATATGAAGCAGTCCATCTGCTCCACCAATATCAATAAACGCACCAAAGTCAGTTACATTCTTGACAACACCATCAACCACATCACCAACCTGAATGCTTTCAAGAAGTTTTTTCTGCATCTCTGCCTTTTCCGCAACAAGAAGCTGCTTACGATCCCCTATATATCTTCTTCTCTTGGGATTATATTCACTGATCACAAATTGAATTTCCTGACCTGCATATTTAGTAAGATCCTTTTCATACACATCTGAGACAAGACTGGCCGGAATAAAAATCCTTACCTCATCCACAATTACGCTTAAGCCGCCATCCAGCACCTGCGCAACTTTTGCGGTAAGCACCTCTTTTGAGTTAAAGGCTTCTTCAATTCTCTTGTTGCCGCGATCTGCTGCAAGTCTTTTATAAGTTAAAATAACCTGTCCTTCACCATCGTTTACCTTAAGAACTTTAACTTCCATGGTATCACCCGGCTTTGCAACAGTTGTCAAGTCTATATTAGGTTCATTGGTATATTCGTTTCTGGTTAAAACACCATCGGACTTATAACCAATGTTAAGAATAATTTCTTCAGGCTTAACATCAATAACTGTACCTTCAACTACCTCTCCTGTATGTATTGTCTTTAATGATTCTTCCAACATTTGTTCAAAAGTTAATTCTGACATAATTTTGAACCTCCTCAATAATATTGTTGGGGGTGGAAGCCCCCGCAGTAATACCCACCAGAGCAGCAGTCTTAGGTAGTTCCAAATGCAAATCTTCCAGTGTCTGTATAAAATATGTAGCTTCACACTTCTCACAGCATATTTCATAAAGCTTTCGCGTGTTTGAACTGTGCCTGCCACCTATTACTATCATTGCATCGACTCTGGCCGCAATATCGCGTGCCTGCGTCTGTCGTTCTTCTGTCGCATTACAGATAGTATTTACAACATTAACATTGTAACCTCTTTTTTGAAAAATTTCAACTAATTCTTGAAATTTGTTGTAGTTAAATGTCGTCTGGGATACAATACACAAAGGTTTGGAAATATCTCCCTGAAAGTTTTCAGCTTCCTGGACAGATTCTATCACCTGCGCGTCCGTTTTTGCCCATCCCATAATTCCTTCCACTTCAGGATGGCCTGAATTGCCGATAATGATAATCTTTTTGTCATTATCACTTTCTTTTTCCACTATATCATGTATCCTTTTTACAAAGGGACAAGTTGCATCGATACATTCAATCCCCTTTTCTTCCATCAGCTCATAAATTTGTTTCGGCACACCATGAGACCGGATCACTACCGTGCCATCCTTTAATGCCTCTAATTCTTCTTTACTTGCCACCACCTTAACACCACGTTTCTCCAAGTCACTAACTACTTCCTCATTATGAATGATCGGACCGTAAGTATATATCTTTCTTCCGGTATCTATCTGTTCGTAGACTTTTTCCACCGCACGCTTTACCCCAAAGCAAAAGCCGGCACTTTTTGCAAGTATTACTTCCATTTACAGTTCCTTTCCCTTTTCACGTTTTTCGCATAAATCAAGTATCGCGCCTGCGACTTCATCAACGGTCATATGGGATGAATCCAACAGTACTGCATCCTCCGCCTGCTTCAAAGGAGCTACTTTTCTTGTCATATCCTGTTCATCCCTTTTGATAATATCAGCTTCTATTTGTTCTATATCACAGGATATTCCTTTTGCACTAAGTTCATCAAACCTTCTCTTTGCCCTCACTTTGGAACTTGCAGTTAAATAAATTTTCACATCTGCATCCGGAAGCACGCAGGTTCCTATATCACGCCCATCCATAACTACATTGTTGGTTTTCGCAAGCTCTTTTTGTAAAAGTGTCAGGCGTTCTCTCACCTTGGGATTTGGACTGCTGGCAGAAGCCATATTGCCCACTGCTTCACTGCGGATCACTCCGTTTACATTTTCACCATTTAAAAGCACCACCTGCTCTCCTTCTTCATAGCAGATGGTAATATCAGCGTTCTGACAGTTTTCCTCTATCGCCTGTGCATCCTTCGGGCTTACTTTCTTTGACAGAAGATAGTAAGCCATAGCACGATACATTGCACCTGTATCTACATATATAAAGCCTTTTTGTTTTGCCACTTTTCTGGCAATGGTACTTTTTCCGGCTCCTGCCGGTCCGTCTATTGCAATCTGAAAACTCATTTTATTCAACCTTTTCTCCTGATTTTTTATTGTGTAATTAGATGACTGCCGCACTTATTCCCGCAAGGTATCCGGTAGACCAGGCAATTTGGAGATTAAAACCTCCTGTCAATGCATCCACATCAAGCACTTCCCCTGCAAAGAAAAGCCCCTTTACCAGCCTGGATTCCATAGTAGAAGGATTAATTTCCTTTACGTGGACTCCCCCCTGGGTTATGATTGCTTCATGAAAATCTCTGGTTCCCGTAATTATCAACGTGAGATTTTTCATACGTTCAACCAGTCCTGCCCTTTCTTCCTTTGTTATTTCATTTACTCTCTTTTCTGGTAAAATTCCAGACAATTTTATCATAACCGGAATTAATTTTGAAGGAAAAAGACCATCCAAAGCATTTTTAAACTGCCGGTTTTTATTTTCATCAAAGTCCTTAAGCAGTCTTTTATCCAATTGTTCTTTTGTCAGCGCCGGCTTAAGATCAATGGATAAAACAGCCGGCGTCCCATAATATTTCTTTGCATAATAACTGCTTGCGGTTAAAATCATTGGCCCGCTGACGCCAAAATGAGTAAACAACATTTCTCCAAAGCCTTGGTATATTGTTTTCTTTTCATTTCTTAAAGTAACAGCAACGTTCTTAAGAGAAAGTCCCTGGAGTTTCATACACCAGTCCTCTTTCGTCGTAAAAGGAACAAGTGCAGGCTTAATATCTTTAACCATATGACCTGCTGCTTCTGCAAATTTATACCCATCCCCCGTGGAGCCTGTAGACTCGTAGGATTTTCCGCCAGTTGCAATAATTACTGCATCTGCACTTATGATTCTTTCATCAAAAAGTTTTACACCCGTTATGCATTTTTTCGAAGGTGTTTCCTCATCCTGATCCATCAAAACTTCCTTAACACAGGTACGTAAATACACCTTAACGCCTTTCTTTTCCAACTGCCGGTTCAATGCCGAAATCACATCCGAAGAATGATCTGATACCGGAAAAATACGCTCTCCTCGTTCTTTTTTTAATGGACAGCCTGCCTCTTCAAAAAATTTCATTACAGAATAATTATCCATTTTGTAAAAGGCACTGTATAAAAACTTTCCATTATTAATTACACTGTCAAAAAAATTTTCCTGATCACAGGCATTGGTCAGATTACACCTGCCCTTTCCAGTAATAAAAATCTTTTTCCCCGTCTTTTCATTTTGCTCAAGCAGGCTGACCTTTGCGCCTTCTTCCGCCGCCGCTATAGCCGCCATCATTCCCGCTGCTCCGCCGCCAATTACAATCACATGTTTCATATATTCTGCTCTTCCTTCTTCATAAGAGGATAATTCAGCATAGGTTCTTCATCTATAAAATTAATTTCATCATTTAAGTAAACCTGATAATTGTTCCAAACATCTTCCAGCGTTTCCAAATTCTTTTTCACAATCTCCGGCTGTTTTAAGCAAAGCGCAACCACCAGTGCATTAATCACGCTAAGAGGCGCCACGAGAGAATCAACAATAGAAACCATATCGCTTCTTGCAAGCAGATTACAGGAAGAATAAAGGTTCATAGGAGAATGAATGCTGTCCGTAATGGTAATTACTTTTGCATTCCTGTCATTGGCAAATTCAATTGCCTTTAAAGTACGCATGGAATATCTTGGGAAGCTAATTCCTATAATTGCATCTCTCTCATTAATGCGTATCATCTGTTCAAACATTTCCGTAACGCTTGTTGTTTTTATGTGTACAATGCTGCCTCTGATCATATTCAGGTAAAAATGCAGGAAATCAGCAAGCGGCTCACAGCTTCTTACCCCCACCAGATATATTGTTTCCGCCTCCAGAATAATATCAACAGCTGCCTCAAATGCTACCACATCCAGCTTCACAATGGTATCCTTTATTTTTTCAATGTCTGCATTCAATACGGAATGTAAAACCTCAGACTGGGAACTTTTTCCATATTTAGCTCCAATTTTCTGAACAGAATTCAGTTTATTTTTAACCCATTCCGCCAATGCCTTTTGAAACTCAGGATATCCTTCATACCCCAGCCCCATAGCAAAGCGCACCACCGTAGACTCACTAACGCCCACAGTCTCTCCAAGTTTAGCGGCAGTCATAAATACTGCCTGCTCATAGTGATCTGATATGTAAGCGGCTACCGCCTTATGCCCCTTACTCATTTTCATATATCTGTCATTCATTCTGGAAATAATATCATGATTAACTTCCACTGCCTTTTCCTGCTGTTCAACCATACTTAAAGCCATATCCTTTCAACCCTGAAAACATTTCAACTGTTATCTGTATTTTTACTTAAAAGACTGATACGCCTCCTTCAACATACGCATCGTTTCATCTTCCGAAAGATCATAATCCCCTGTAAGGGACATGCATGCCGCTCCATGTATAAATATCCACATCTTCATAAAAAGACCGCTGGCATCCCTGCACCCTTGTGATGCGGCAGCCTGGATTTCTTTACTTACATTTCCAGTACTGCAGTTTACAAGATCATACATACTTCTCCCATATCTTTCATTAGACAAAAAAATAAATTCAAAAATTTTTTTATGCTTTTCAGCAAATTTAATATATGCCTGCCCTAAATTAACAAATGGAGTCACCGTTACCCTGGGCTGATTTGCATAAAAATCCTCAAAAAAACCGCATGCCTGTCCAAACAGCTCTTCCATAAGCTTTTCCATATTACTATACACCCGAAAAATAGGCTGAGTAGAACAATTAGCTTTTGCCGCCAGCTTTCTGGCTGTAACCTGTCCGGCTCCCTCCTCCTTAAGTATCTCAAATGCTGCTCTTAGAATATCTTCTTTTGTAATTGATTCCTTCCTAGCCATATAAGCACCTCTTCTTATGTATAACATATGTTATTATTCTACATTTAACGAGTTATTCTGTCAATAAAAAACATACTTAAAATTAGTAACCTTATCATAAAAAACAGCGCCCCACTTCTTGTGGAACACTGCTTTTCTCACACTTGTTCTTCCATAATATATTTCTCTAAGTCATTAATGAACTGCTCCCACGCTTCCTCATGCTCAACATAATAAAGAGGACATTTTTTGCCACCTTCATCATAATGTCTTCTCATATCTTCCGGTGCAAGATCATATTCATTTAAAAGCCATGCACACAATTGGATCAATGATCGGTATGTAGCGTCTGTAAACTTTCCATCCTCCTGCAGATAACAGCATTCTATTGAAACAGAATCATAATTTCGCTGCATCACTGCATAAGCTATTTCATTTAATGGTATACATTGTATAATTTCTCCATCATATCCTATTACAAAATGCGCACTGGCTGAAGTCTCTCCCGTGATTCCAAGATTTTCAAAATAACTCCTGTTCTGTGCAGCGCTTGTTTCCGGATTTGCCGTATAATGTACAAAAAGATTATTTACATTTTGTAATGGTTCCCCTGGCCGGGAATATTCGTTAATCGTAAGAAAATCCTCAATAATTTCAGGCTTCTGCGTATTATTTGTTTCAATCATCTCCGTTCTGTGAACAGAAACTGCTTCCACAACATCTTTTTTCTCATCAGGCCCATTTAGTATCACTGCTCTTAGCAAATTGTAAACTAAAAAGCCTAAAATAATGATAAATCCTAATTCGCATAATACAATAACACTCTTTATTATACGCCTTTTTCTTTTACGCTTCCTGCTTCTTATTACCCGCTGGCGCTGTAGTTCGATCTCTTTTGCCCTTTGTACGCTGTCAACTTTTCTGGCCGATGCTGTTCTTTTCTTTGGAGGCCTCCTTCTTTCCTCTATATGCCTCCTGCGCTGCTCTGGCCTTGAAACATCTATAAATTCCAGTTCCATCCCGCCTCATCCTTTGTGCATTAATATCACATGTACTTTTACACGTAAAATATTATAATGAAGAATTACACAGCATTTTTTAATTTTCTATAAATCTTTTACTAATTTTTTAGTCCTCTTTGTCAAGGTCTATGATCTTTCTCTTCTCCTTTTCAATTCTTGTAGTTGAAATAATACCTGTTGCAAAAATTCCAACTACCAAAAGTACAATAACGATTCCCCAGATTCGTGAACGTTTTGCCTCCGCCCGGTACCGCTCCACTTCTTCTATTACCAATTTTCCTTCCGCCTCAGATTCCTGAAATTCCTTATCGATTCCTTCCACATCAAATTCCTGCATAGTCAATGCCGACTTCTTCACATATCCTTCCTTGTCTTGATAGGAAACTTGATACCACCCATCTTTCGTTTCTCCAATTACAAACACTGAATCTCCACTCTCATAAGTAATAACCACCTTTCCACTGTTAGTAGGTGTTTCCCTGGCTTCTACTGCTTCATTTGCCACCATAATTTGATTTAATTCAGTAAGTCCCTCTTCCTTTTGTAGTTCATCTGCCTCTACTGGCAAAACCGCTATGTTTCCCAAGCACAAAACTGCTACAAACACTAATAAAATTTTTTTCATTTCAACACTCTCCTCATTCAAATTTAAATTTACTAACAGATACCTTTTCTTTCTTTTCTTTATAAGAAACTGCCAAAATTGTAAAAATCCAATATACCGGCAATATACTTATACTTACCCTAAAAAATAGAAGCTGAACTAAAAAAACACTTGCAATTAGGACCAGAATACTCGTAATTGGCTTATCCAGCCTTAAATTTTTCCTGATCTCTGTAATCAATAAAACGCACACTGTCAAAACAAGCAGGCTTCCTATTACTCCAAACTGTTCAAAGCATAAATAGAAAGCACTCTTCCCCTGATATGCTTCATTTACCAAAGGAATTGCAAACCCTTTCACTACCGCCATTCCAAAACTATCAGGAAGATTGCTCCAACAATTTCCTCCCAATATGATTCCTACAAATATAATGCTGGTCATTCTAGCCAAAAACTGATAACCCCGCCGCATTTTTCTCATAACCAGTCGTCTTAAATCCACACCTTCCGGTATCCTGTTCCAATATTTAAAAAAGAAAAAGCCTCCGATTACCACCAATAATTCCAGGTAAACACTTTGCTCTATGTCATAATGTATATCTACAAGAAACATCTTTGTATAATTTGTGAACAAACTCATATTACACAGCATAAACAAAAAAATAAAAAACATCTGCATATCTTTTTTTACCAGTTCTGCTGTAGGACGCTCAATTAATGGAATTACAAGAAACACCATTATCATAATCCATATGCTTATTCTGCTTTGATTTACAAATAAAACTAAAAATCCAATCACCAATACACTTATGTAAAAGAAAGACCGGAGCCTGTCTTTGCATTTCAAGTACTGCCAAATCCCTATGATACAGACAAGTATCGTATAAGAAGCAATCCCTTCCTTGTCCTTAAGCAAAACCGTTGCTACAGATTCTGCCCCATCTCCGCAAAAATATTTCATCAGCAATAAAGCAAATACCACCAGTGCTGAATAGCATAATGTATCCAAATAATATACTTTAAACTCTGGTTTTGATAATAGCAAAAAAAATATTGCGCTCAAAGCCAGTATTGTCATTTCGTATTCATAGCTTACCAGATTTTTTTCGCTGGTAATTATTATCTTATATATGATTTTGATAAATACATAAAATGTCAGTGCAGTTATCGCGAATCCCAGCCTGTTTCTATAAAAATGAAATGACCACTCCCCTGATCTTATCTGTAAAAAGCAGTACAAAAGTACACCTAATGTGCATAATGTCAGAATTAAATGTTGGATTCTAAAGCTGCCTACATTAACTTCAAATAATAAAAGCGGATAAATTCCTATTATAAAACTGATCAATATGTGTATTGAAATCTCTGCCCTGTTTTTTCCTGTTTGATTTTTCACTTTTTTCTTCTTATATGAATTTTCTTTTTTCCGGCTTATTTGATACCATTTTAAATTTTCCATATAATTAAAACTCCCAATATAAGATTTCTTCTTATCTTATACAAGGAGTTTTTCTTTAATTTACTGCACTTTCTTTAACTGTTCGCTGTGGCTTATCACTACCTGCTTTAAAACACTGATATCCATATCCATTCTATCTATCTGTTCCGCCCGTTCCAAGTACCTGTCTGATGTATCAATATAGCATTTCTCAATCGTACTCAGTCTTGGAATTACGTTGTTTTCCAACTGTACAACTTTAACATAAGTCATGTCATCTTCCAGTTTTTCTACTGATGCCTCCAACCTGGACGTGCGCTCGTCTAATTTTTTCACCGAGATTTCTAAGTTATCTAACTTAATGTTAATCGGCTTTAATTTCTCATCAAACTTCTGATCCAATTTCTTGTTCAATTTCTCTTCCAGTTTCTTGTCCAATTTTTCTTCCAGTTTCTCTTCCAGTTTCCTGTCCAGCAAGTCTTCTATTGCTGCAAGCATTTCTCTGTCTACCATTTTTCATCCTCCTGTGATCCGAATAAGCGAAATCTTTCTTTTCGCCTATTACAAGTATTTTAATTGTATGAATCTTTGGCGAAAAGCCAGGATATCGGATAACCGATAATACACTAAGAAATTCAGAATCTTTATGTGCGTGATTTAATTCATACATTTACTATAACACAATCACATTATAATCACAAGAAGATTTTACAAAAATACCAAGCCTTTTTAAAACAATCCTTTTATGATATTTTTAGAAGCTTTCTGCTTCCCTTGTATAAGATATGAAGTTTTCAAAGTGCGTTGTAGTTTGGACATTAAAATAACCTGATACTACTACACAAATATGATCTAATAACCTTAAGAATTCAATTTTTCAAACAATTTATCAGCATCAATTAAGCAATCTTCAATTGAACAATACTTCCATATTCCATATCTACCAATCGAATATATATTGTCCTTTGCCATATTTTTCATTAAATATTCAATTATTGTTCGAGTTTCTCGGGAGATATGCACATAAGCAGGTTCCATTATACAATAATGATAGTCCATTAATACATGGTCCTCAATTATCCCTATATGCTTTAAATTTTCCAATGTCTTTTGCAATTGTAAATCCACATCAATAATTTCATTTTCTTGATATCCTATTTCAACATACATACTTAATTTATTTTGATTTAAAATATTATCATAAAATCCTATTCTATAAAAATTAATGTTTTCATCCGGAATATATATCCAATGTATGTCATCATACTTTGATTTTTTATCAAACCCAAAATTAAATACAAGAACTTTATTGCAGGACAAATTTTCCATGCATCTATCCAATCCATCTAACATCATGAAACTTTTCAATGATATAGTATTAACTATCTTTTCATAATGAATTAAATTTTTATTTGTTTGAGCTAAATGTTTTTTTCTATCAATTCCAATAATTTCTTCTCCTAACAATATATTTGATGATGATATATCTCTCATCAGCGCTTCCACAAAGGTTTGAGCCCCACCTTTAGGATAAAGGAAAAAATCATTATATGACTCGTTATCCGATTTTTTCATATTGTCAATAATCTCTTTAACATCCGCATATGGAAAAAAGCGCCCCATAGCATCAGAATCCAGCATGTTCAAATCACACGCATATAATTTTTCATTGTAGGGCACTAGAAATTTTTCCGAAATGCTTTTCCCAAACTTTTCATATAACATATTTTTAAAAGATGATTTAGTCCCTATATCATAACGATGAAACAAATCGTATAAGCAATCTATAAATTCTTCCTTTTCAAGCTGATGAATGTTTTTTTGAAAAGGATAATCTATAAGATTTCCTTTATAGTATATTTTAGTATTTTTTTTGATTCTTAATATTTCCGCTTTATCTATTCTTTCTTCAAAAAAATCCTTCCATTGGTTTGTTGCAAAATGAAAGAAATGACCTGAAAAATCCCAAATATAATCACCTCTCTTCACTGTCCTACAATATCCACCTGCTTCATTCTCCTTTTCTACAATCAGGAAATTTTTATCTTTTATATGATTTGCAAATGCTAAGCCTGATACTCCTGCACCTATAATCAAATACTTCACATCTATCATATCTTTTATATCCTTTCTGATCTTAATGTGACCTAATGGCTTTTTCTCTTATTTTTTTATATATATTGAAAATATTTTCACAAACAATATCATCCTTTTTCCAAAGCATCAATAAACCATATACTCCAAAATAGGTTACAAATAACAAAACCATCAATAACAACATATCAATATTCAAAATATTGCGCAGTACAACACAACATATACCAGGAATCATATTACATACAAAATAAATCCCCCACTTTTGTTGAAATAATCGTTTAGCATTTTCCTTTCTTAATGCAATTAACTGAATTGTTAAAACAACTATTTCAGCTATTGTTGTCGCACATGCTGCTCCACAAAAACCAAATGATGGAATCCATAATAAATTAAGTATGAAATCAACTATCGCTCCACCAATAACCGAAGCAACTACCATATGTTCTTTGTTCAACGGTATCAACATCTGAATTCCGGTTATATTAGACCATCCCGCCAAAAGTATAGTCGGTGCAATATATCTCAATGCAGATGCTGCTGGAAGAAAACTTTCTCCTGCATATATTGTAATTCCAATATCAGACACTATAATAGTAAATATCATAACAGGCAGTGCTATTAATGTTACAAAATGCATGGCTTTAGCAGAAAGCTCATTAAACTTATTTAACAAATTATGTTGTATATAATATGATGTTCGAGGCAGCATAACCGTTCCAAGTGATGTTACAAACATTAAAAGGGCTCTTCTAAGTGTAACAGCAGTGCTATAATACCCCACCTCAATGTCAGAATGTATAATGCCAATCATAATGTTATCCATATTTGTATATATAGTTGTTGCAATCGACATTGTAAATAACAAGAAAACAGGTCTGATATGAACTAAAATATCAGTTTTTTTAATCTTTACATTTACAACATTTTTTCTAAGAGACACAAAATTGCAGATATTAGATCCAACCGATGCTAAAACAGTAAAAAAAGCATATCTCAAAAAATGCGTTTCATTTTTAACGAACAAAAAAATACAACACATAGCAATAAATTTAAAGAATAAAGAGCGTACTGTTATATATTTGTATTTTTCCAGTCCCTTATAAAGCCATTCCACTCCCAAAGTATCCGTTATAAGAATTATACTTAATACTAAATATAAAAGTTTATTTTCAAATAATTGCGGAAAATTAAAAAGCAAAATAAGAAAAATACTATAAACAGTAACACACATAAATAAATTAATTATCATAAGGCTTTTTACAACCTTTGACATCTCATCAGCATCATCCCTTGTGCATGCAACAGCTTTAATTCCATATGTTGGAACCCCCAATTGAATTACCAGGGAAAAATATGTAATTATAGAAGTAGCAAATGATACCTTTCCAATCCCTTGAGGAAGTAATATTCTTGAAACATATGGGAACGTTATAATTGGAACAATAATCGATAAAACAGTAAGTACGGTATTCATTATAAAATTAGTTTTAATCGAACCTTTTACCATTTACCCTATCCCCTAAGCCACATACAGACTTGATAAATTACGTTTTCTGCATATCCACCAATTAAAAGTTTTTCCCGAAGTTCCAATACATGATTGACCATTTCCACATATTCTTCATCACTTACTCTCTCAATCTCCTCTTTTAATGTAACTAAATTTGATACTACAATGCCTATCCGATTTTCTTTTACAAACTCTGCCAGTCCCGCTTTTTCCCATATAATCACTGGTAAGCCAGCAGCTATATAAAGAGAAACTTTATGTTGATTAATGTATATCAAATACTCTCCAATACTGCCAGTGCAGCTACTTATACTTTCACCATCCCAGACAAGTCCCCATCCACCTGTTAATATTGAAGGAATTTTATCTGAAGGATAACAGCCCATATAACTATTTTTGTTAGAAAAAACCAATTCTTCATCATAAAATGATCCATATAGCTTCAATTTAATTCCTTCAATATTTGAGTTTAATAATTCATATACATAAGGACTTCTTCTAACATCTAAATTTCCCGCTATATTAATTTCATTTTTTTCATCCACGGTTGCTTTATTTATTTCATTTTTCGAGTCTAAAATATAATCAAAAATACCTAATATAAATATTTTGTTCTCTGCAATTCCTCGATTGATTAAATAGTTTTTCATAGCCTTGTTGTGACAAATAATCGCATCTGATATTTCTAAATATTTATCTTCATTTTTTAAAAAGGCTGACGAAAATCTATATATTTTTCTTAATCTTTCAATATCATGAATAACAATAATCATTTTAAAATTTATTATATTCTTTAAAAAAAATAATATAGGTGAATATAAGCGCAATGAATATGTAGGTATTTGTACAAATAAAAAATTATCCTTATGCAATAAAATGCATTTAAAAAATAACTTTAATGGTAAAACAACTTTAATAATATTTCTAAAAAAGGGTGTTTGGGGTTTAATCGACAAATCCATTTCCTTAAATCCCATTTTATCAAATACTTTTATAAAATCTGATTTTGCCTTATTACCACCATTAGGCTCACTTTTTGCTATATCATTAATATAATAAACTCTTTTATTTATATTCATAAACATTAAACTCCCTGTTTTCTAAAATTAAGCTGCACACTTCCTTGAGATATTTATTAGTATCTGACTTTGGTCGTGTAATTATAATGCCATAAGGTAATTTCTCCATTTCAAAATCTTTATAATTAATCATTTTATCTTTTAATAAAAACTGTAATCGATTAACACCTATAAAATAATAATAATCTTCCATATCTGCTTCATCATAACAATAAAGTATAATATTTGTGTTTTCTATTAAATTATCATTTATACTTGTATATACTTCATAATAATCTTCATCATGATCATGTGTATCGCTAATCTCATAAGATTTATATCCTAATGTAACCGATAATACACAAAGCACCAGCCAAACCACTATTTTACTAATTTCATTTTGAAATATACTAAACAGGAAAATACTAACAATTGCTACAAATATTACTAATAAACTTGCTGAAAAATATGAATCATTAGAAAAGTTTTCTCTTTTTATCCAATAATAAAATCCAGGTATAGAAACATCTAAACATGAAGTCATTTTATAAGTAATTATAGTCTCATGTACTATTATCGCACTAATCAATTGACTTGCAGCTATAACAAAAAGTTTTTTCAAAAGATTTTTATTTTCAAGAATTTCTATCATTCCAAAAGCTAAAATCGGAGCGATAACATATTCGCTATATCTTCCATAAAACAAGGTATCTCTTCTTCCATCTTGAATTTCCAGCATAAATACTGAAGATATGACAATTGAAAATATAACTGATAATAAAATATAAGTATAAATAAAAACAAATTTATCCCTTTTCCTTATTGCCCTAATACATTTTCTTATACAAACTAAACACCCAAAGTAAAATAATAGAAATGTTGAAATTCCTAAATACCAAATTCTACCAATTATATTTAATAGAAGATTCTTGATTCCATCAATCGATATTAACATCTTTATTTTAGAAAACTGACTAATCAATTCATTTCCAGACAAAACAGATGCTGAATATTGACTTGTTTTCAAAATATTTTTAAAAACAAACAAAAAAACTATACCAATACCAAACATAATTATTATCCAAATATAATTTTTAAGTTTCTTTTTCAAAAGAATACAATATATAATAAAGCTTAAAATCATTGCTGCAATAATGCCAATCGACCGCATATGCGTCCATAACATAAAAATATTTACTAAACTTGTAGCCACTAAATATCGGCTTTTTTCCTGCAGCATATACTCCAGCAGTAATAAAAGACTACTGCAAAAGCAAAACCATAAAAGACATTCTGCCAATGTTAATTTTGTATAAAATATCAATCCGGCATATAAATTTACTGCTAATGAAATTAATGAACATTTTGACCTTGTTATTCTAAATATATTTTGAATTATTCTAATCATTTCAAAATAACTAAAAATCACAAAAAAAATATTCATATAAAGTGCTGCCTTATACGTTAAATTAGGATCTCTAAATAACAACAATGGAGCCAATATAATTCCATATCCAAATGAATAATATTCATTTAATGAAGCGCATTGACTCCAATCATATTTAAGTATATTTGCTGCTGCTGTCCAGTAACCAAATTCGTCAGCGGCAATATGTATATTCATAATATCTTTTATTCCATAATTCATCGTTACTAAAATGATTACTGGAAATAGAAAGTACATCATACAATTTTTTAAAATACTTAAATATTTTTCACTCACAATTTTATCCCTTGTCAATTATTATGTTAAAAGTATTCCAATATTGTTGTGCTATCATTTTATAATCATACTTTTTTCTCATTATCATACTATTCTTTTTTAATACATCTTCCCTTAGGGGCATATCAACTATATTTTCAATAATTTCTGCCAATTCTTGATAATCAAATAAATTTTTAAAATAAAATGCTAAATTTTCTGTTACTTCCCTATGAACCTGAATATCTGAAAGCAATGTAGGGGCCCCCATCATTAATGATTCTACTGATGTCATTCCAAATCCTTCATATAAAGACGGATTAACATACAACGAAGTGTCAGCCCATAATCTTATTAATTCTTCATCCGATATATAGCCTAAAAACTTTATACACCCTTCTAACTTATGTTGCCTAATATAATCATGCAATTCTTGAGTTGCTTTAGATTCTTTGCCCACAAGATACAATTTATACTGTTTCTTTTTCCTGTGAAACAATTCAAATGCCTTAACAAGCGTAAGAATATTTTTATGCTTATATTGAATATTAGTAGCCATAATATATGGCCTTTTGGAAATATTAATAACATCCGGTATTTCTTTTCCTATTGGATCATAAATTTTAACAAGCTTATTTTGAGTAAAAGGATAATACGTTTCTATTTCTTTTTTATCAATATCACTAATAGCAATAATCTTATTCGAAATTTTAAAGTTTCTCTTATACTCTAAATAGTTAAATAAATACTCAATTTTATCTTTTACTGAGTGCGTAAAATAATTGTCTGGATGTGACACTACTTGTATATCATGAGGAATTAAAACAACAGGTACATCATATTTAAGCCACCCAATACTCGTTAATGTAAAAAAAATCATATCCAAATCATATTTTTTATATATTGAATGAAACAAACATGTCTGCAATTTTATTGTCTCTAAGCCTCTATGTTTACCTGTTATTTTATTTTTAAATTTTACAATTACAGCGTTTGGGCATAAAGCAGAAATCTGTCTTGCATGTTCTTCATAGCAAAAAAAAGTCAAGTAATAATCATACCCCAATTCCCCCCAGCCTTTGGATAAATTCATTAAAACTTCTAATGCACCATTTTTCTTACTAACATCAAAGCTCAGGCAGTTTACACCTATATTTATCTTTTTCAATGCAAGTCCTCCACAAATTGTATAATTGAAAATTCCAACCACTTCTTCATCCTTGTCTATATTTTTCAATCAATTTATACCATTTTTCAGCAGATAACTCCCAACTGTTTTCTTTTAGAACATCTTTACCATTACTGATTTCTGCCTTAAGAATTTGATTCAAATCATAATCACTCTTATATGGATCAACATAATATACACTATCTTTAAATATTTCATGCATAACCGGTATATCTGCAACAATTGCTTTCCCATTTAAAGCCAACTGCTCTAATGGCGGTATCCCAAATCCCTCTACTAAAGAAGGAAAAAGAAGTGCTTTGGAATTTCTCATCAAAAACTTCATGTACCCATCTGATATATAACCTAAAAAAATAATATTATTAACAGCATCAGGAATAGATTCTTTGATATTTGGTGGAATTTTCCCCGCGATCACAAACAGTTCCTCAGGCATATTTTTTGCTTCATTCAATATCCATTTCATATTTTTATGTGGATTTACATTTCCAATAAAGAAAAAATATGATTGAGGAGATATTCTTTCATCCTTTTTTTCATCAAATTCCTGAATATTATTAATATGCTCCCATCCATCCCCAATTACATGAACTATGGCTTCATCTATATTTAATTTTTTGCATATTTGTTGTTTAGAAAATTCAGATACTGTAACAATTGCTGATGCTGTATTTTTTTTTACACTCACCTTATAAATAAACCACAATTTATTTTTTATATAATAAAAAACTGTTTTTAATTGATCTTTAATACTTAATTTAAATCCATATTGAAATTTTGTAAGTGAAATTAAATCATGTATCGCTGTAACTGAACCCTGAATATTTTCTGCACGATTCGTTAGATTTACATTTATTCCCTTGTTTTTCGCATAATTTTTATAAGTAATATTTCCCCACAATACATTATTCATTTCATGCTTTTTTCCCCTATCTTCCCATGTACATACTTTAATATTTCTTAAAACTGGAATATTGGGGGCATCCTTAGGAACGCACAAAACTACTTCATCATCCTCGAAATATTTATCTAGCCTTTTAACTATTTCACTTGCATATCTAGGCACGCCATTAATATGTTCCTTCGTAAAATATCCATTAATATAAATCTTTTTCTTCATATTTTCAGCCTATTCTTATTATCAATTCCACGCATCAAACAGTAGAGATATTTTATCTGCCAATGCCTTCGCATTTCCCATCTGAATATAATAAATATTTTCTTTCTCTTGTGAGAAAAGCTCTTTATTCGCTTCATTTTCTCCCAAAATCATCGGTTTTTCCATTGCATTATAAATATATGCTTTACCGGGAATTGTCCTTTTTGCTTTTTCAATTTCTCCATTAAAATGTCCTGCCAAACACAAATCAGCATTGGCTATATACTCTGCTAACTCTTTTTGCTCAAGCCAATCTATATATTCCACATTTTTCTGAATCGGCTTATTAAATTTATCAAGTATAGGTCCTATTATTTGAAAATAGATATTAGAACTATCTCTTAACAGTCTGACCGCATCCAAAACTACATTCACACCCTGCAGTGGTAATATGCTTCCAAAATATAAAACTACAAATTTATCCTGTAAATCTGCTCGTTTATGTTGTTTTCTTGGATAATAAATTGAAAAATCCGCTTCAAGATACAAGATTTCAAATTTTTCTGCATTAATTTTAAATTCTCTTATAAAATACTCTGCATCTGCTTTTGTATCAGTAATAACATAATTTGTTTTTTTTAACACTATATAGTCGAACCAATAACATATCTTTGCAATAATCCCTTTATCTTTAAATTTCTTTCTGTCATGAATCAGGGTATCATACACAGAGATAAAAAAATCGATTATTATTATTTTTTTTCGCATTTTAATATAAAAGAATGGCAATATCAGTTGTGGCGCAAATCCAACAAATATTACATCTACATTTTTCATCTTATAATTAATTATTTTTTTCCAAACTTCTATAACCCTTCCGATATATTTTTCTCGATTTGAAAATATTATTTGTACACACTTTGAATTCTCCCTGATTATTCTTATTTCCTGAGTGTTCCTGATGTAATCAATATTCTTAGTTGTAATAAATAAAACATTCTTTTCTTTTGTCAGTTCTACAAAATTACTATGCATTTTATTTTTCCTTCGGATATAACATAATTTTCACGCAAAAAAACTCCCAACATAAGACAATTTCATATCTTATATCAGGAGTTTCCTCTTTCATTTTATTATATTATTCCGTTATACTGAGATTCTGTTAAGTTTTTTGCTATGTTCTTCAAGAACAACTTTCATAACTTCAATATCTGAACTCATGGCATCAATCTGCTCTGTCCTCTCCAGATATCTTTTGGCAGTATCCACATAATATGCTTCTATAGTGTTAAGCCTTGGTATCACATTATTTTCTAGCTGCACCGCTCTGACATACTGCACGTCAGATTCCAGTTTACCCAACCTGTCATAAACTGGCCCCAGTTTCTCATCCAGTTTCTGATCCATCATTTCTGACATTGCCATTAACATTTCCTGATCTACCATTTCTTTATCCTCCTTTTGCTGTGTGCAGGCGGAACACACGCTTTCCGCCCTCCTTTTTATCTGTTGCATGAATCTCTGGCGAAAAGCCGGACACCGTTTCAGCGGTGTATCGCACATGAGAAGTTAGAATAAATTTGTGCGAGAATAGATTTCATGTTCCTAATTTACCATATTTTTAAAAGAAGCGCAAGGAAAACAAAAAAAAACTGTTTTTTCGTTCAAATGATTTTATGCAAAAAATCCTGATATAAAATATGAAATTGTCAAAGTACGGGATTTTTTATTTAAAACAAACATTTATATAAAAACTGAACCTCTACAGAGAAACGCTCACGCGTTCAAAGGCATCTTCTTCCCTGTTGGACTCTCCCACGATCCGGTAGGTCTTCACAGTCTCCTTTTCCAGCTTTTGCTGCATGTAAATTGCATCATACTCTGTTTTTCTTGCATGATACTGGGTATCCTGAAGCAGTTTTCTATTAGCAGCAATCACATCTGCCACCAGCCCTATCATAAAGGTAAGAAATCCCATAATAATTAATGTACATGCCAGAATAAGAGACTGAACATGTCCGCCTGACTGTCCGATCGTCATATAGTACAAAAAGCGAAACCCAATCAAAAGCCCCACCGCTATCGGTGCAACAGCCAGATAACTAAAACACTTTAATGGCTTGTACATCATATATGCCCGAAGAATTGTCAGCATACTCTTTTTTACATATCCCCAAATACTGTTAAACAATCTGGAAGGCCGGAGTTCTTCGTTAGTTCTGACTGGTACACTGGTGATTGCAATTTTTTCTCTCCCTGCCTGCACAATGGTTTCCAATGTATATGTATAATCATTTACCACATTCAGCCGCATAGCAGCATCCCTTGAATATGCGCGAAACCCACTGGGTGCATCCGGAATATTTGTATTGGATGCTTTACGCACCACCCAGCTCCCAAAATGCTGCAGCTTCTTTTTAATAAAAGAAAAATGTTCGGTCTGATCAATTGGCCTTGCACCAATAACCATATCCGCCTTTCCTTCCAAAATCGGATGGATTAATGTTGCAATATCTTCTGCGCAGTATTGGTTATCTGCATCTGTGTTAACAATAATATCCGCACCGTTTCTAAGGCACCCATCGATTCCAGCCATAAAGCCTTTAGCCAGTCCTTTGTTTTGTTTAAAATTAACTATATGGTGAACACCCCACTTTTGGGCCACTTCCACTGTATTATCCCGGCTTCCATCATTGATGATCAAATATTCAATTTCATCAACACCTTCTAAATTCCGTGGCAAGTCGTTTAATGCAATTTCCAGTGTTTCTGCCTCGTTATAACAGGGAATTTGTATAATCAGCTTCATCTTAACCCGCATCCTTTCCCTCTGTACTATAGAATAAATAAAAAGTATTTGCCCTTATGCACTCATCAAACATATTGTCTAATTGATTTTTATATTTTGTATCAATATGTGTAATTACAAACACATCGCTTATTTTCATTTTAATCTCATCAATATCACCTTCTGAAATAACTTCTATGGCTCTTTTCCCCAACTGCATTTGAAGAAAATCTATGTATTGGTGCGCTCCTTCATCCAGATAAACAATTTTGTCTCCGGCTTCTTCTTTATCAATAATCTCTTCAGAAATTGTTAAATCCATAAAATTTGAACTGTTAACACGATAAGTATAGTGATTACTGATCTGTAGTCCTGCAGTAATTTCAAGAACTATAATTCCCGTCAGCATCCAGACTAAATTTTCTTTTTTTTCTGAAAGCCAAACAAAAAAAGCAACTAAAAGCATCACAAAAAAGCCAAGTATCCAGGTATCCTGAAAAAAGCTGTATATATCTAAATTATCTTCTTTCAAAAGATAACTAATGCCAGCCACCATATATCCTCTAAGACCGCTCAATTCCCTTGCTTCTATCACACTTAAAAGCATTGGAAGCATTAATCCTGTCCCCATCCCCAGAAGCAGGGTGCCCCTAAAAAGCCACCCGCTTTTCAGCATAGCAATAATGCCAATTATCAAAAAAACCGGCACAAGAAATTCATCATACCTTCCATAAATTAATGCATCTATTGTTCCAACAGGATGCATATAAATGCTACAGATTAAAATTTCTCCAGCCATAGCCAGTGAAAGAAACAGAAACACCCATTCAATAACCTCTATTTTTCTTTTTTTAAATAAGTGAAACAACAATAACCCACTTTTTTTTATTGTCCAGCCTATGCCCCAGTAAAATATTCCAAAGCTTGCAAGTCCCAGATAAAGAATCTTCCCGATTACTTCTTTCACAAATAGTCTCATTCCATAAGGCGAAATAATCTGCGTAAGCTTTCCCTTTTGCCCACCATAATCATTTCCTGCCAAAACCTGACTGTCTGCACTTGAAAAAACCTGCGCAATTGTATTTTGCTTCAATACCCCTGCCAGTATTGCAAACAACAGTATGGCTCCTATAAAAACTAACACTATTTTTGTCTTTGGGTGCTCTGAAACTGCCCAGAGAACCAGTGTAATGCCGCAGGCAATTAATACTCCTGCCGTTCTCATATGCACACAGTAACTATACGCAAGGGATGCTGTCAAAAAAAATGCTGTAACTATATTGGGTTTCTGCATAAAACAGACAAATAAATATGTAATCAGTACAAAAAGAAACATAAGCAGTGCTTCTGTCATGGTCATTTGCATATTAAAAATCCATACCGGATAAAAAACTGCAATACCGCCAATAAATACCTGCATTTTCCTTTCGATTTCTGGAAATAGACGTTTTATAATTCCTAAAATTAAAAATATACCACTACACATCAGCAACATATTGACAGCTACAGCAACTCTATATGCCATCACACCATCATCAAAAAGATATAGTATAGGCAATAAAATATAACTATAGCCAAAGGAATAATAGGATCCAAGTGATGTCACTTCTGACCAGTCATATCCTATTTTTTCTGCTGCACTTGCCCAGTATCCAAACTCATCCGGCACCATTGTAAACCCACAAATTTTACCGATTCCATACTGAAAAATTCCAAATATAATCAGAATAATGAGCAATAAATAAATATTTATTTTTTTCTTACAACTTGTAATATTTCTCATGGCACTGTTTATTATGTCTTTTCATAGGAATGGCACTGGCGCCACCTCTTACGCCAGTGCCATTTTTCTTAAATCAATTACTACTTTGTTTTACCTGCAATAATCAATTAGTATTTGATCATTGCATATGCACCTGCGCCACCAGTTGTGTCAAAAGTAACAGTATTTGGATTGCTGTCAACATCTTCCAAGATTGTTACTACACCACCCGGACGTACACATACAATTGCAAAAGTAGCATCTGCCTGTGCAAAGCTTGCAGGAATGCCTAAAGATAATCTGATTGCTGCACCGTCTGAAGGCAGTAAGCTGTACTTACCTGCTGTCATCTTTCCAAGCTCAATATTAAGCATAGGGCCAACTACGGCTCCCTTTGCCTGAGCTGCTGCATCCATAGCAGCCTTAGCAAGATAACTCTTCTTTGCATCCATGTTCATGAATTTTGCATAAGGCTTGTCAGCACTGGTCAAACCATACCCTTCTGCAATTGCTGCTGTTGCAGTAGAAACAACAGTTCCGTTTACGCTGGTTGCAAGATAAACGCCTGATACAGTTGTCTTTACGCCTGCAACTGCACTTGTGGCAGGAACCTCAGCTACAGTTGCCACTTCGCCTGATGTGCTGGACGCAACAACTTCTTCAGCTGCACTTGTTGAACCGCCTGTTACAGTTGTAGCGCCAACGCTCATTGCAGGTGCCATAACTAAAGAAGCTGCCAGTACGCCAGTCATCATTCTCTTGATAATACTTGCTTTCATTTTGTCCTCCTTAAAGATTTTTTACGGTTATAACCGCCATGTATAAGCTATTAGCATTTACTAAATATAATAAAAATGCTATTATTAATAGCTCTTTTTAAAGTATATGCTATTGTTAATATATTTTCAAGTATTTTTTGGTATACAATTTGAAATTATAGTAATCACAGATGATCCACTTTAGAATTTACAAAATAGTATATAATTATAGTTTATTAATAATACTAATAGTTATAGTGTGTTACGTGAAAGGGAAACTATGGCGAACAATACTCTAGAGCAATACTTGAAAGATCTGCGTAAATCCTGTAATTATTCACAAGAATTTGTTGCTTCACATTTAAACATTACCAGGCAGACCTACTCCCACTACGAAACAGGCAGAGTTACACCTCCAGTTAATTCTCTCTATAACCTTGCAAAATTATATGGGGTTCCTGTTGAAAACTTTCTTGACCTAGTTGTTACTTATAATATTAATATGGATTTTGCATTAAAGCCGCAGGATGACAGACTCGATATGACAGAAGATTTATCCTTTTTTATTGAATATATAAATGCTCCTGAAAATAGTAAAAAATTTAAATTTCTCAACAGATGGGAGCGTCAGTTTTTATTTTATTTTCTTCTTATGGACAAGCGTGATCAGGATGATATCCTAACCTTTATGAAAGTAAAGTATCAAAACCGTTCTAAAGAAAAAAAACTTGCTAATTATGCAAAAAAACCGGCAGAGGAGCAATAAATTTGCCCGACTGTCGGTTTGGGTTGTTATATAATTATATCATTTCTTTCTTGCTCTTTTCCTGTCATTCTTATCCTGATACAGTTCTACTGTATCAATCCCCTGAACAAATTTGGAAAACTGGCTGTAACCAAAATCTTTCACATTAAAATTAGCATATTTACTATATACCCGATTACTCAATTCACTGATTCCTATTCCTTTATGGCCTGCCTTGTGGATCATTTCCTTGACAAAATTTCTGATTTCTTCCTGAGATTGTTCATTATCTTTTAGAGAAAGAGTAACTACATTCTGTCTTTTTTCTAAATTGAACAGCCCGGCATCCTCCACAAACTTTGATAAAAGACTGTAGCCATAACTTCTTACATCAAAATCAGGGTACATGTTTACCAGCCGATTGCCTACAGCGGCAAGTTCAACACTTTTACCTTTATTTTCATTTTCATTAATAATATTAGTAATTGCATTGTAAACCACTTCTCTGCTGATAGTGTTATCTTTATTGTCCTTATTTTCTGTCTCCTCATCCTGGTTACTTAAGTTCTCTAAGTTAACAAACCGGGTACAGGCAACACGAAAAGAGCGGGGCGTCTTTTCTTCTCCCATTCCGATCACTTCCATCCCTGATTCCCGAAGGCGGCTGGCCAAACGAGTAAAGTCACTGTCGCTGGACACAATACAAAAACCATCTACATTTCCCGTATAAAGAATATCCATTGCATCAATGATTAAAGTGGAATCTGTTGCATTCTTACCCACTGTATTGCTGAATTGCTGCACGGGAATCACGGAATTTTCCAATAATTCTCCCTTCCATTTGGTTGCTTGTGTGCTGGTCCAGTCCCCATAGATTCTTTTGTAAGTAGTAATTCCATAAGTCGACAACTCTTCTAAAATAGAGCCAATATATTTTGCCGAAATGTTGTCTGCATCTATAAGCAGCGCAAAACGTTTATTATCCATATTTTTACTCCTTTGTGCACATTATATCACACAAAAACCCCTCATACAAATCATTTGTACAAGGGGTTATCTGCTCAAAATAAGGATAGACCGCAATGTGCGGCATCCATTGTTATATTATACGGGATATGCCGCATTCTTTGTATCAGCCTGTGACATATCTACCTTTTCCTGTTGTGCCTGGCGATATTTAAAGAAATCTGTTGCAACCTGAGGGAATAAAGCGTAGGATAATACGTCTTCATCCTGCTGCTTCCATTCCTTCATTTCGGATTCCAGCTTATCCATTTCATTTTCTATTAAATCCGCAGGGCGGCAGGTAATTCTCTTTTCACCAGGAATAACCTTATCGATGATTTCCTGATTCATAGGCTTAACTGTCTGACCATATTCACCACGAAGAACTGCTTTCGTCTCCTTGGTTGCCATTTTGTATCTTTCACCCATAAGCACATTAAATACTGCCTGTGTACCTACGATCTGGGATGAAGGAGTTACAAGCGGCGGCTCGCCTAAATCTTTTCTAACCTGAGGGATTTCTCTTAACACATCATAATACTTATCTTCCGCATTCTGCTCTTTCAACTGGCTAACCATATTGGAAAGCATACCTCCGGGAACCTGATATAACAGTGTCTTAATATCCACGCCCATAACCTTAGGATTAAGTAATCCGCTTGCAAGGCATTCATCCCTGTAAGGTCTGAAGTAATCAGCAATTTCAGATAAAATGTTCTGATCATAACCTGTATCATAAGGAGTTCCCTTAAAAGTTTCAACCATAACTTCTGTTGCAGGCTGTGAAGTACCCATAGCAAAAGGAGAAATTGCACAGTCAATTACATCTACACCTGCTTCAACTGCCTTAAGATAGGTCATGCTTGCAACACCTGATGTATAGTGGGTATGAAGCTGAATGGGAAGCTTCGTTGCAGACTTCATAGCAGCAATCATTTCAGATGCCTTATAAGGAACCAAAAGACCTGCCATATCCTTGATACAAATAGAATCTGCACCCATTTCCTCAATCTTCTTCGCCATGTCCATCCAATATTCCATAGTATAGGCATCGCCTAAAGTATAGGAAAGGGCAACCTGTGCATGGCCCCTGCCTTCCTGTACTTTTACTTTATTTGTAGCATTAACCGCTTCCTGAAGGTTTCTAAGATCATTTAAGCAGTCAAAAATACGAATAATATCAATACCATTTGCAATAGACTTCTCAACAAAACTGTCTACAACGTCATCTGCATAAGGTCTGTATCCTAAAATATTTTGACCTCTGAAAAGCATCTGCAGCTTTGTATTTTTAAAACCATCTCTTAACTTTCTAAGTCTCTCCCAAGGATCTTCCTTTAAGAAACGCAAAGATGCATCAAAGGTAGCGCCGCCCCAGCACTCTACTGCGTGATAGCCAACTTTATCCATTTTTTCAACGATTGGAAGCATCATCTCAGTGGGCATTCTTGTTGCAATCAAAGACTGATGTGCATCACGAAGAACAGTTTCCATGATTCCAACCGGTTTTTTAGCCTGTTCTGCCATTTTAAAATCCTCCTTATTTTTCTATATTAATGTTTTAGAACACTCCAAATACAGCCATAAATGTACCGGCTGCTACCGCTGTACCAATAACACCTGCAACGTTAGGTCCCATTGCATGCATCAAAAGGAAGTTCGTAGGATCTGCTTCCGCACCAACCTTCTGTGAAACTCTGGCTGCCATGGGAACTGCAGATACACCTGCTGAACCAATCAGAGGATTTACCTTTCCCTTAGTTGCAATACACATGAGCTTTCCAAAAATCACACCTGCCGCAGTACCAAATGCAAAGGCAATCAAACCAAGTGCAACGATCTTTAAGGTATCCAGATTTAAGAATGCTTCCGCACTTGTAGTTGCTCCTACGGAAGTACCCAGCAGAATAACTACGATATACATAAGTGCATTAGATGCAGTATCTGTTAACTGTCTTACTACACCGGATTCTCTGAACAGATTACCTAACATCAACATACCAACTAAAGGTGCTGTGGTAGGAAGAATCATGCAGACTACAATTGTAACGACAATTGGGAAGAGAATCTTTTCCAGTTTGGAAACCGGACGAAGCTGTCCCATTTTAATCTTTCTTTCTTTCTCAGTTGTAAGCAGCTTCATAATAGGCGGCTGGATAATAGGTACCAGCGACATATAAGAATATGCTGCCACTGCAATTGGTCCAAGAAGGGCTGTCTGGCCTAATTTTCCTGCAAGGAAAATGGAAGTTGGGCCATCCGCACCACCAATAATGGAGATTGCTGCTGCCGCCTTATCATTAAAGCCCATTGCAATCGCTCCAAAATATGCTGCAAAAATACCAAACTGTGCTGCAGCACCAAGTAAGAAGCTCTTAGGATTGGCAATCAAAGGACCAAAGTCCGTCATCGCACCGACACCCATAAAAATCAATGACGGCAGGATTGCCCATTCATCTAAGAGATAAAAATAATACAGCAGGCCACCAGTTCCATTTGCGGAATCTTCAATACTTAACATGATATCAGGATAAATATTAACCAGCAGCATGCCAAATGCGATTGGGGTAAGGAGCAATGGTTCAAAGCCCTTAGCGATCGCAAGATAGAGAAATACACAAGCCACAAGGATCATCAGATAATTGCCCCAGGTAAGATTAAAAAAGGCTGTCTGATGGATCAGATTGGACAGTGTAGATACTATATAATCCATTTGTTTTACCTCCGATAAATTTTCACAGCGCTTACTGCACTAATTAGTTCATTGTTGCAAGTAATGCGCCTGCCTCAACAGCATCGCCAACTGCTACATCAACGCTGGCTACGGTACCGTCCTGAGGTGCTACAACAGGAATTTCCATCTTCATTGCTTCCAGAATAATTACTGTATCACCAGCCTTAAGTGACTGTCCTACACTTGCTTCTACCTTAAATACCTTGCCTGCTGCTCCGGCTTCCACTTTAACACTTCCTGCTCCGCCTGCTGCTTTTGCCGCAGGAGCAGCCTTGGGCGCTGCCTTTGGTGCAGCTTTGGGAGCTGCCGGTGCAGGTGCTCCTGTAGATGCACCTTCTTCTACTACCACATCATATACGTTTCCATTTACGGTAATTGTATAATTTTTCATTTTGAAATCCTCCTTATTTTCTGAAGGAAAATGCGACTGCCCCAGCAGGAGCAGAGGATTTATCCTCCTTGTTTTGCGAAGGAAAATCCGAACCTCCTGGCGAGGAGAGGATTTATCCTCCTGTAAACTATATCCTATTATTATTTTAAAAATTATGCTCTCTGCCATTTACTGCCGGCACGTCTAATACTTCTAACTACAAATCCATCTGCTGAAGATGCACCCTCGCTTGCTGCGATTGCCGCTGAAATAACTGCAATAAGCTCAAGGTCATCAGACAATTCTTCGGCTTCTACAACCTGCTTAGCTGTATTATTTACTGCAGCGCTCTTAGCATCTTCCGTTTTTGATTTCTTTGTCAGCTTATCCTGAATCTTGGGAATCACTCCGAAACAGCTAATAATTGCACTGATCAAAATAAGTACGATAAATACTGTTCCCATACCAAGGAGTGTATTAAGCGCTGCCTTTTCCATTATCTCACCAAAAGTATACTCCACATTTGTGGTAATACTAAGGGGCATGCCGTCCTCATACACTATTTCCACATTTGCGTCACGCGCTTCGCCTTTTATCTTAACTGTGACTGTTCCTTCCACAGCATAACTTGCGCCATCCACAACTTCTTTTTCCATGGAATTTTCAGCGACTCCGATTATTTCCACATAATTACCCATATCCCCCAAAGCGCTCTTCCAGCTTTCAAAAGCACTCTTAAATGCCGAAGAGTCCATACCGCTTTGTTCTAAATAAGCGATATAATTTTCCTCACTCTGCTGGGCTACAATCTCACTGATCACAGTAACATAGCTTTCTGCAAACTGCTGTGCTTCCTGTGTGGTAAGTACATCCGCCTTATCTTCCTGCCTGCCGCAGGCTGTGAGACCAAACATACAGGTAACCATACCTAATACTAATAACCATTTTTTCATATTAAGTATCATCCTTTCCTATACTGTACCATGTTTTTTTGCAGGACGATCTTCTCTCTTGGAAAGCAGCATTTCAAAAGCGCCTATCAGATACTTTCTGGTAGCTGCCGGCTCAATGATCTGATCTACATATCCTCTCTTTGCTGCACTTGAAGCACTTGTCTGAAGAGAAGCATATTCCTTTGCGCAAGCCTCAATTTTCTCTGCACCCTGACCGTCACAAATAATCTTAGCTGCTAATTTTGCATCCATAGTTCCTATCTGTGCATCAGGCCATGCCATAGTAATATCAGCGCCGATTGCCTTGGAATTCATGGTAACATACGCACTTCCATATGCCTGTCCGATTACAACATTCACCTTGGGAACTGTTGCGTCAGCAAATGCATACGTAAGCTTTGCTGCTGCCTTTGCAATTTTCTTTTCGGAACATTTATCTGCCTTAAAGCCCTTTACATTGGTAAGGGAAAGCACCGGAATGTTAAATGCGTCACAGAAAGTAATAAATTCTGCTGCCTTATCACATCCTGCCGGAGTAAGAACCGGTTCAAACTTATCCGTAACGGTTCCATCCTCACCATAAACTTCACTGCGGTTTGCAACTGCGCCAATGGTTACACCATTTAATTTAATAAATGCAGTTACCATTTCCTTCGCATATCCGGCCTTAACCTCAAATACTGCACCGCTGTCTGCAAGCTGTGACAATGCAATTGCCGTATCTCCCGTACAATTTGCGATTTCTGCGCATACACGGTTTAAATCATCTGTGCAATCCTCAAAAACCGGATCTTCTTCGTTGTTTGGAGGAAGCATGCATACCAGTTCTCTAATCTGTGCAAAGATAGATGCCTCATCTGCCACCACGTCAACAATACCTGCCTGCTCACTCTGAAATGCTGCTGCAGAAGTATCACACCTGCTGATTTCATTTCCATCTAATGCATTAGGCGCATTCACAAACAACTTTGCCTTCTTTTCTTCCATAAAAGTAAAATCTGTCAAAGTAGGAATCAGGGCAAGTCCACCGCCGCATGAACCAAAAATAGCTGTGATCTGTGGAATCACACCTGAACTAAGTACCTGCTTTTTGTAGATCTCACCAAATCCGTTCAGCGCATCTGCTGCTTCCTGTAATCTAAGTCCGGCAGATTCAATAAGCCCAATTACGGGTGCGCCCATTTTAAGTGCCAGATCATAAAGGTTAGCAATTTTCTTTGCATGCATCTCACCAACGCTTCCGTTTAATACAGATGCATCCTGGCTGTAAACATACACAAGATTGCCACCTATTACTCCATATCCGGTGATAACACCATCAGAAGGAGTTTCTGTCTGTTTCAAATTAAAATCAGTGCTTCTCGCAGTAATCTGCGCACCAATCTCAACGAAACTGTTTTCATCGAGCAAAGCAGCTATTCTTTGACTCGCCTGTGAAAAAGTACTCATTTTTCAGCCCTCCATTTTATATTAAAAAAATTATAACTTGCCTCATAGGGACACAAGTATCCCCATAATTTTTCCTATAGCAGTATACCATAAATAATGCAAATATCATAGTATAAAGTTCTTAATTTTCTTATTTTTTTAAAATTATCGTTTTAGTAAGATGCATTCTATCACATTATGACATATTTAAGTCAGAAAATACATAAAAATAAAAAGAGAGAACCTGTTCGGATGAAAAATTATGTATCTTATGAAAAAAATCATTCCCAGATCCATAAAACTTATTTCTATTCTCTGCCTTACTCTTCTTTTTCTTTCTCCATTTATGTCTCTTTCTGCGCTCGCAGAAGAGGAAGCACCAAAAGAACTTAAGCTTTATGCCCAGGCAGCCGTCTTAATGGATGCTGACTCAGGACGCATCCTGTATGAAAAAGACGCCCATAAGGTTCTTCCAATGGCCAGCACTACCAAGATTATGACTTGTATTCTTGCATTGGAATACGGACATCTGGAGGATTATGCAAAAGCCTCTTCTTATGCTGCCAGTATGCCCAAGGTAAAGCTCAATGTAAAAGCAGACGAATATTATAAGCTGGAAGATCTTCTATATTCTCTTATGCTGGAATCCCATAATGATGCGGCAGTTGTTATTGCAGAACATATTGCCGGAAGCACGGAAAGCTTTGCTGACATGATGAATCAAAAGGCACGTGATATCGGCTGCTTTGATACCTTTTTTATAACTCCAAACGGGCTGGATGCCACAGCCACCGCCAGCGACGGTTCCGTAAAAACCCATTCCACCACTGCTGCCGATCTTGCAAAAATTATGTCCTACTGCATTGAAGACTCTCCAAAAAAAGAAGAATTTCTTGCCATTACCCGTGCGGCTTCCCACTCCTTTGAAAGCTACAAGGAACAGGATGGCTCCTATATTGCAAGCGGACGCAGCTTTCAATGCAATAATCATAATGCTTTTCTTGGTATGATGGAAGGCGCTCTTTCCGGGAAAACAGGTTTTACCGGAAATGCCGGCTATTGCTATGTAGGGGCATTAAGACGTGATAACAGAACTTATGTGGTTGCACTTTTAGCCTGCGGGTGGCCGAATAATAAATCCTATAAATGGAGCGACACCAAACAGCTTATGACTTACGGGCTTGATCATTTTGAACATCACACCATTGCAGAAGCTTATTATGATGAAAGTAAACTAAACCCCATTGAAGTAGTCAACGGGCAAAGGCCTACTCTTGACACTGCCGCATATGTGGAAATAAAAATTGACCGGAAACCATCTTCCGGTCAGGAGGGATTGCTGCTGAAAGCAGGGGAACAAATTCAGGTTGACTTTCAAATAGAAGAACATCTGACAGCTCCGGTAAACGCCGGAACACAGATCGGTTCCATTAAATACCTGGTGGGTGGCGATGTTTATGAAGTAGAATACATATATACCACCGAAAGCATTGCCGCCATCGACTATCCCTGGTGCCTTAAACAGATCCTGCTTCGCTACTGCCTGTAATTTACCTATACATCCAATTGCACACTGACTTCCTGTTCCGCCTGAACCTTAAACTCTTCTATCTGCACTGCCGAAAGTGCTGGAAGTTCCTCTAAAGACTTTACGCCAAAGCTGCGCAAAAATTCCTCTGTTGTTCCAAACAACAGAGGACGCCCTGGTGCATCCATCCTTCCCACCTCAGTAATCAGTCCAAATTCTACCAGTCTGTTTACTGCATGATCACAGCTTACTCCCCTGATTTTTTCGATTTCCGCTCTGGTGATAGGCTGCTTATATGCAATAATGGAAAGGGTTTCAAGCAGAGTATCGGTAAGAACATATTTTCTCGGCGTCTTGGCAATCTTAATCAGATATTCATACATATCCGCCCTAGTGCACATTTGAAAGGAATCTTCCAACTCCATCAAGGTCACCCCGCCTTCTTTTTCCTCATACTCATCTTTCATTTCCATAAGAATCTGTCTGGTGGTAGCCTTATCTTCCTCAATTACTGCTGCAAGCCTGTCAGTCTCTACCGACTCCCCCATTGTAAAAAGGATTGCTTCCAACACAGCCTTTTCTTTCTGCCTGTCCAACTTTGCCGCCTCCTATGCCTCATTTGAAGTAATCATAATATCATCAAATGTATTTTCCTGTACAATAAAAATTTTCCCCAGCTTCATCAGCTCAAGGATCACAAGAAATGTTACAATAATTTCCATCTTGCTTTTTTGCTTTTCTAACAGCACTTTAAAACTGAACGTTTTATGTGTCTGAATATAAGCCTCCACAAAGGTGGTCTTTAAATCCATGTCCACTTCATCTTTTTCAATCTTTCCAAATGTACTTCTTACAGGATCAATCTTATCCTCCTGCCTGCGCATAACTGTCTTAAAAAGCATCTGGAGTTTTCTTAAATCCGCATCTCCCAAAAGCTCCTGCAGATCAACAGGCGGCTTATATTCCTCAATTTCTTTGGGAAGCGTCCTGTCCTTAAAAAGCGTGCGGGCGGCATCCACCTGCCTGTCCTTTAGCTCATAAGACATGTATTTGTACATCTTATACTCTAACAACTTCTGTACCAGTTCGGCTCTGGGATCTTCCTCCTCCCCTTCTTCATTTATTTCCTTGGGAAGAAGCATCTTACATTTAATATCCAATAAAGTAGCCGCCATCACCAGAAATTCACTCATTACATTCATATCCTGGGTTTCCATTGCCTTAATATATTCCAGGTACTGGGCAGTAATTTCAACTATTGGGATATCATAGATATCCACTTTATTTTTTTCTATTAAATGCAGAAGCAGGTCAAGGGGGCCTTCAAACGCCTGCAGTTTTACTGATATTGCCATTTTTGCTCCTCTAAATACAGATTACAGTCGTTGCACTGGTTCCTAACCGGTCTGCCCCAGCTTTTACCATTGCCTCTGCTGTCTCCTTATCTCTAATTCCACCAGAAGCCTTTACACCCATTGTTGTACCTACAACACTGCGCATCAGTTTCACATCCTCCGTTTTCGCTCCTGCCCTGGAAAATCCGGTAGATGTTTTAACGAAATCAGCGCCTGCCTCTTTTGCAAGCTGGCAGGCCTTCACTTTTTCTTCATCTGTCAACAGGCAGGCTTCAATAATCACCTTTAAAAGCGCGCTGCCGCATGCTTTTTTCACTTCTTTGATATCTTCCAGCACCACATCATAAAGCTTGTCCTTTAACGCGGCAACATTAATTACCATATCAATTTCCCCGGCGCCATCTTCCACTGCAATGGCTGTCTCCGCCGCTTTTGCACGTGCCGACATCTGGCCTAAAGGAAATCCTACCACCGTACACACCTTGACGCCGGTTCCTTCCAACTGCTTTGCAGCATATCCGGTATAATATCCGTTAACACAGACAGACATAAATCCATATTCTTTTGCTTCATCACAAACCTTCTTCACTGACGCAGAATCTGCATCTGCCCTTAAAATTGTATGATCAAATAATTTATGGTTCATAATTTTCCATACCTTTCCAGTCCAATAGTTTATCATGTATTATTTCCTGCGTCAACTTTGGTACAGCTCTATCTGGAGGATAATTCGATCACTACTAATTCTCCCGGATTAAAAATTCTGATAGGAAGCGTATGGGTTCCAAGACCTCTTCCCAAAATCATAGCCGCATCCCCTTCTTTAAACTCTCCTCCATCATACCTGGGAAAAAGGCGTATTGCCGGAGATATCACTCCACCAAGCACAGGAAGTCTCATAAGACCTCCATGTACATGACCTGAAACCACCAGATCCGCCCCCCATGCAGCATAGCTTTTAAAATAATCCGGATTATGGGCAATTAATAAAGAAACTTTATTCTTATCCGGCTTTCCAAGAAGCTTTTCAAGATAAGTCTCCTCCATCTGAATTTCTTTAAACTTCCGAAAATATTCTCTGTCAATTTCCAGTCCATAAATATCCATATTCAAATCCGGCAGGCTTATCTTTTCATTAATCAAATGATTAACCCCTGCTGACGCAATTTTTTCTGAAAATTTCCGGTACATATCTAAAAAATCTTTCGGAAAAAGTCTTGTCTTATGCTCATGGTTTCCGTTGCCATAATAAACCGGATATTTTTCCGCCAATGTACAAACCAGCTCCGCCGCTGTTTCAATATCACCGCCTGTCGCAGAAGTATACATATCTCCTGCAATCAGAATCATATCCGCCCCGATTTTATCAATTGCTTTAAGAAGCCTTGCATTTTTCTTTCCAAAAGATTTATTATGCAGGTCAGAAAGAAGGATGAATTTCACATCCTTCTTAAGCTTTTCTTCCCTGCACCTGTATTTTCTTACCACAAAGCGGTTGCAGTCCAAAATCATTACAATAATAAAGAAAAGTATAAGGGCTGCAATCACACTAAAAAATACTGCCAAATTTGTTTTCCTTTCCCGCCTGCAAATACACGTTTATTCCATACATTTAAAGCCTGCAGAACAGTTTCCATACTTTTACCAGATAATCCTTATATTCTGCCTTATCGATCGTCACATCTGCAAGAATGGATACACTTCCTATCCTCTGCCCGTTTAACTTATAAACAGCTTCTCCAATTGCATCCCCCCGCTTAACAGGTGCCCGCACCTCCTCCGGCAGGGAAATTGTTTTTTCAATGCCCGCAAGATTGCTTCCTGCAATATCAAGATACCGAAATGGCTCTTTATAAACAATAGGCAGCTCATCCAGTATTCCTCCTTTCACCGGAACACTTGGAAGCTTATCTTCATTGGCATCCTCATACATTGCACTGACACTGTATCCATAATTCAGCAGCGTCATGGCATCCTGAAACCTTGATTTATTTGTAGGGGAGCCCATTACCACCGCAATCAGATCAATATTATCCTTACTGGCAGTAGCCGAAAGGCAATATAGTGCTTTGCTGGTAGAGCCAGTCTTTAATCCTGTTGTCCATTCATACATCTTAAGTAGTTTATTGGTACTGGATAAGGTAAAATTACTTGTGCCCTGATTGGTTACATGGATAATATCCTCCATCCAAATCTTCGTATAGTCCAGTATTTGCGGGTACTTCGTAACCAACTCCCTGGACATAAGGGCCACATCCTTTGCAGAGGTATAATGGTCATCAGAATCACTTAACCCGCAGCAATCCTCAAAATGAGTATCTGTAAGTCCCATCTCTTCCGCTCTTTGGTTCATCAGCTTCACAAACTCAGCTTCGCTGCCGGCAATATATTCCGCTGCCGCCACACTGGCATCATTGCCTGAAGCCACTGCAATACATTTAATGATTGTTTCCAGCGTCTGGACTTCACCTTCCTCCAAAAAAACCTGTGAACCTCCCATAGACTTGGCATATGCACTGGTCATGACTTCGCTGTCAAGGTTTACTCTTCCTGTTCCAAGATGGTCAAAAATAACCAGAAGTGTCATGATCTTTGTAATACTGGCCGGACTTCGTCTTTCCTGTGCATTTTCTTCACAGATGACCTTTCCGGTGGATGCCTCCATCAATATGTAAGAAGGAGCATCAACTTCCGGGGCAGCCACTGCCTTCATCGGCATCATCAGTAAAAAAATAAAACACATCACATAGCATAGGGTTACTTTCAAGAATTTATTCACGTAATTGCTCTCCCCTTATATATTCTATTACTATGGATATGTTTTATTTTTATAAAAATGCAAGTACTACTTTTTTCTCAAGGTTACATCTTCTATACCAATAATACTTTAATACCACCTAGCCCTAAAAGATTGATATGCATCAACCAGTCTGTCTTTTTTCTCCTTAAGGCTGATATGAAAAATATTCATTAATTTAATTGTATAATCTATCAGTACAAGAAAAAGTATCAGTTTGCAGGCTATTACTCCCTGCCCCATATCAAATCTGTCAATAACACTTAAAATCTTTCCATGAAGAAAAGTAATGATAATGATGGCATAAAACCCCCATGCAACCGTACTTTCCAGACAAATGATTCCCTGATAATTACATGGTTTTTCGTTATAATCCCACCACACTTCGCCAAAAATCTTAAGCATGACTCTTCCTACCAGATACTCGAAGGCTGTTGCCAGAATTGCACCTGCAAGATAAAGTCCTATCAGATTTTTACTAAGCGGATGCAGAATCAGATACCCTAAAACACCGCCAAATCCATAGATCGGGCAAAAAGGGCCTCTTCCAAACCCTCTATTTGTCAGTTTTTTATTACAAAATGACATATAAATAGATTCCACCAGCCATCCAACCATGCTGTAAATAATAAACGCCGAAATCAGGTGGTATACATCCGTACCCATCAATTCCCTTGTCCACATAGATTTCATCCCCTTATTCTATGTATCGTGCAGCAATTTACAATGAAACGCTGCAAACACTATCTGGCAACAAGAAAGCCCTTAGTTTTCATCAAGGACTTTACGTTGCACGCTATAAATTAGTTATATTTACGTTTTCTTGCTGCTTCAGATTTCTTTTTGCGTCTTACGCTTGGTTTTTCGTAATGTTCTCTCTTACGAATCTCCTGCTGAATACCAGCCTTTGCGCAGCTTCTTTTAAAGCGACGTAACGCACTGTCTAAAGTTTCATTTTCTTTTACGATTACGTTTGACATCTTACACCCTGACCTCCCTTCAGTCCCTTCCTAGTAACAATGACTGATTGGGTTTTTCGTATTGCATATGTATGCATATTCACATACACTAGTACAATTATATCACATATTTTTCTTACGTCAATCATTATTTTAAAAAAATACTTTACTTTATCTGTTCTTCCAGCACTTTTTCAGTTTCTGCAATGGCCTTGTCAATTCCTGCCGGATTCTTTCCACCAGCCTGAGCCATATTAGGACGTCCGCCGCCGCCGCCGCCGACCAGTGCTGCAATTCCTTTGATTAAATTTCCTGCATGCGCCCCCTTCTTTAAAGCTTCGTCAGTAGCCATAGCAACCATATTGACTCTGCCTTCCATATCAGAAATCAGTACAATCACACCTTCATTAAGCTTTGCCTTTAATTGATCTCCTAAATCCCGAAGCCCGTTCATATCCACACCGGAAACTTTAGCCGCAAGAAGTTTTACTCCCTTTACGTCTACAACCTGATCCATTACATTGCCTAAAGCATCTTTCGCAGCCTTGCTCTTTAAAGATTCATTTTCACTTTGGAGCACTTTTAAATCTGCCATTAAATGTTCTACTTTTGCCACCAGTTCCGAGGGGGAAGCTTTTACTGCCGCCGCAGCCTTATGGAGGGTATCTTCTATTTCTGCATAATAATTTAATACACCATTTCCGGTAAGCGCTTCTATTCGCCTGACACCTGCCGCAACACCGCTCTCTGAAATAATCTTAAACAACATAATGGACGCTGTATTGGCCACATGAGTGCCTCCACATAATTCAGTGGAAAAATCGCCCATTTGTACAACTCTTACACTTTCCCCATATTTCTCACCAAAAAGGGCCATTGCTCCTGTTTTCTTTGCCTCTTCAATGCTCATTACCTTCGTTACTACAGGAAGAGCCTGTGCTATCTTATCATTAACAATCTTTTCAACCTGATCTAATTCTTCTTTTGTCATAGCTGAAAAATGGCTGAAATCAAATCGTAATCTATCGCCATTTACAAAAGATCCTGCCTGTTCCACATGGGTTCCAAGTACGGTGCGCAGCGCTTTTTGAAGAAGATGAGTGGCGCTATGGTTTTTGCAGGTATCACTTCTATTGGCCTCATTTACCTGTAAAGTTACCATATCTCCCGTTTTAATCATTCCCTTTGTCACTTTTCCAATATGGCCGACTTTTCCGCCAAGAAGTTTTACCGTATCTTCTACCTGAAATTCTCCTTCCCCGCAAAAGATAATTCCTGTGTCAGCGCACTGTCCACCCATAGTTGCATAAAAAGGCGTTTCGTCAACAATAATGGTTCCAACTTCACCGTCTGTCAAAGCTTCCACCAGCTCTGTCTCTGTGGTAAGCACCGTAACTTTGGAATCATATGTTAATTGTTCATATCCTACAAAGGTTGAAGTAATTGAGGGATCAATTGACTCATAAACCGTAACATCCGCACCCATATAATTGGTTGTCTTACGGGCAGAGCGGGCTTTTTCCTTCTGCTCTTTCATAGCGCTTTGAAAGCCTTCTTCCTCTACAGTAAAGCCTTTTTCTTCAAGGATTTCCTTGGTAAGGTCAAGAGGAAATCCATAAGTATCATACAGCTTAAAGGCATCTACACCGCTTAAGCACTTCTTTTCTTCTTTTACCATTTTTTCTTCCATCTCGCTTAAAATACTTAAGCCCTGGTCGATAGTTTTATTAAATTTATTTTCTTCCTGTGTAAGAACGTTAAAAATAAAATCCTTTTTTTCTTCCAGTTCCGGATAGCCATCCTTGCTTCCCTCGATTACGGTATTACTTAAATCTGCAAGAAATGTTCCGGAAATGCCAAGCAGTCTTCCATGACGTGCCGCCCTGCGGATAATCCTGCGAAGCACATAGCCCCTTCCTTCATTTGAAGGCATAATTCCGTCTGAAATCATAAAGGTTGCAGAACGAATATGATCTGTCACGATACGGATGGAAACATCCCACTTATATTCTACCCTGTATTCCTTACCAGAAATTTCGCACACTTTGTTTCTAAGGGCGCAAATGGTATCCACATCAAAAATGGAATCCACGTCCTGAACCACTGCTGCCAGTCTTTCCAGCCCCATACCGGTATCAATGTTTTTCTGCTCAAGCTCCGTGTAGTTCCCATGCCCATCATTGTCAAACTGGGTAAATACGTTGTTCCATACCTCTATGTACCTGTCGCAGTCACAGCCTACAGTACATCCCTCTTTTCCACAGCCGTACTTTTCTCCTCTGTCATAATAAACCTCTGAACAGGGACCACAGGGACCTGAACCATGCTCCCAGAAATTATCTGCTTTTCCAAAACGGAAAATCCGCTCCGGTGCTATTCCAATTTCCTTGTTCCAAATCTCAAAAGCCTCTTCATCTTCCTGATAAATAGAGGGGTAAAGCCTCTCGGGATCAAGTCCTACCACCTGTGTTAAAAATTCCCATGTCCACGCAATTGCCTCATGCTTAAAGTAATCCCCAAAGGAAAAATTACCCAGCATTTCAAAAAAAGTGCCATGACGCGCAGTCTTGCCAATATTTTCAATGTCTCCTGTACGGATACATTTCTGGCAGGTAGTCACTCTTTTTCTTGGAGGAATTTCCTGCCCGGTAAAATAAGGTTTCAAAGGCGCCATGCCCGAATTAATCAGTAAAAGACTATTGTCATTATGGGGAACCAGTGAAAAACTTTTCATTACAAGATGTTCCTTGCCTTCAAAAAACTCCAGGAACATTTTTCTAAGTTCATTTACACCATACTGTTTCATATAAATCGTATCCTTTCCTTAAAATGCCAGCTTCTCTGCAAAGTAAGATTCAAGATCGGCAATTGCCACTCTTTCCTGCTCCATTGTGTCTCTGAATCTTACCGTTACGCAGGCATCTGTTTCAGAATCAAAATCATAAGTAATACAGAAAGGCGTTCCAATTTCATCCTGACGACGGTATCTCTTCCCAATATTTCCCCTGTCGTCAAATTCACAATTGTATTTTTTAGATAGCTGTGTAAATATCTTCTCTGCGCCTTCGTTTAATTTCTTGGAAAGAGGAAGTACACCAATCTTAACAGGAGCCAGTGCCGGATGAAAATGAAGCACTGTACGCACATCTCCCTCACCTATTTCTTCCTCGTCATAAGCACCGCAAAGCACTGCAAGGAACAGTCTTTCCACTCCAAGAGACGGCTCAATCACATAAGGAATATATTTTTCCCTCTTTTCATCATCAAAATAGCTCATATCCTGGCCTGAAACATTCTGATGCTGTGTCAGGTCATAATCGGTTCTGTCTGCAATTCCCCACAGCTCGCCCCATCCAAAGGGGAATAAAAATTCAATATCAGTAGTTGCCTTGGAATAAAAAGATAATTCTTCCTTATCATGATCGCGCACACGCATCTCTTCTTCTTTCATGCCAAGACTCTTTAAGAAATCAATACAGTACTGCTTCCAATAAGCAAACCACTCAAGATCCGTATCCGGCTCACAAAAAAATTCCATTTCCATCTGTTCAAATTCTCTCACACGGAAAATAAAGTTACCTGGTGTAATTTCATTTCTAAAAGATTTACCAACCTGACAAATTCCAAAAGGAATCTTTTTTCTGGAAGTTCTCTGCACATTTTTGAAATTCACAAAAATTCCCTGTGCAGTTTCAGGCCTTAAATATACCGTATTCTTTGCATCTTCCGTAACCCCCTGAAAGGTTTTAAACATCAGATTAAACTGACGGATATCCGTGAAATTATGTTTGCCGCAGGTAGGACATGGAATATTATGTTCATCAATAAATGCTTTCATCTGCTCCTGGCTCCATCCATCAACAGAAGCCTCAAGGGTGATTCCATTTTCTGCCACATAATCTTCAATCATCTTGTCCGCACGGAACCGTTCATGACATTCGCGGCAGTCCATCAAAGGATCTGAAAAACTTCCCAAGTGGCCTGATGCAACCCATGTCTGTGGATTCATTAAAATTGCACAGTCAACCCCTACATTATAAGGACTTTCCATTACAAATTTCTGCCACCATGCTTTTTTAATATTGTTTTTAAGTTCTACTCCAAGATTGCCAAAATCCCATGTATTGGCAAGACCTCCGTAAATCTCTGATCCGGGATATACAAACCCTCTGGACTTTGCCAATGCAACGATTTTTTCCATTGTTTTTTCCATAACACATTTACCTTTCATTCTTTGTCTATTTGAAAATAATATATGCTAACCCGTTATCTTCCGCACTACGTACAATCGTTTTTGCGTTTCCTGATACGGTAACATTGTCACTCACATAAAGAGCTTTTCCGTTTAGTACAATAGCATCGCTTACATTTGTAATTAAAAGCTGCGCATCTTTCATGTCAAGAACATCTGCCCTTCCCACCGTTTCACTTGCATCCTTTATGCTGCTTAAGACCACATTAAGCTCATAGCCTTCCTCTGCCGCCTTTGACGCCTCTCCTATAAAAAATACCGCTTTATTAAAAGATGCATAATCCTCTGGACTTGCATAAATCATCTGGACAATGGCCATGTCGTCCTTTGTTTCCACCTTTTCCACCGTTATACTGCCATTTCCTGCATTTCGGTTGTAAGAAGCCGCCTGGGAAAGAATCGACTGCTGCAGTTCCTCCTTATCATAATAATTTTCAGAAGCATTCTCCGGAACAAAGCTTTCTGCAATGCGGGACTGAACGCTTCCATCTTTTCCAAAAGAAATATACGTTCCTTCCACCTCTTCGCTATTACCGCCGCAGGAAACCATAACAGACATTGCGGCAAACGCCAATATGCTTATGACTATTTTAGATGCCGATTGATTTTGGTTGCTCATTTTATTCCCCTGTTTTCTTTAATTTACCCAATTCATTATATATGACTTACCTTTCAATTTCAACATGGATTTCATGCAAAATTTCAAGACTTTTCATTTTCTTATCTATAAACCGGCTGTTGAATATCCCGGCAATTTGTGAAAGTTCTTCCAGCACCTGCCCGGTTACCGTGAAAGTATAAAGCTTTTCAACAGTAGTATTGACAATATAATTAACCGTATATTCCGTTGAATCCAGATAAGGAGTATCCCGCTTGGGCAGTCCCGGGTATTCCCCATTTATGGTAAGCGCCTTTATCTCAAATATGTATCTGACAAGCAAATTAGAAAGTCCTTCATGCAAAAGCGCCCGCAATGACTGATAAAGCAGCTTTAACATTTCCTTTTCATCGTTATTTTCTCTGGTATAGTAGTCCATCAGTTCCAAAAAATACATTCCATAGCAGGCTGCCTCAAAATCATCCCGCAGTCCTTCAAAGTAATTACTAATCAACGTTTCCGAAACATTATAAGCACTTTTTCCCGGATATAAAGAGAATTTCCCAAAGCAAAAGGGATTGGTGGATGCCAACAGCCTGCTGCCCTGCTTTCTTGCGCCTCTTGCAAAAGCTGAAATCTTTCCCCTCTCCCTTGTCAAAATAACTACTCGTCTGTCATATTCCCCAATGGGTTCTGTTTTTAAAATGATCCCTGTTACACCAATTAGTTCCTGCACCCTTATCGGCCCCTTCATTTTTTTCCGGCTCTGCCCTGTCAGTCATGATATCTTTTCCTTCCCGGTATGCCAGATAATCCTCAATTTTTCCTGTATTTAAAAATTGTTCCCAGTAATTTACTATTTTCATCTTGTGCCCCCTGATACCAAAAAGTCTTCTTTTAAAAACCATGCTATTAGGGTTTACTTTTTTGCTTTTTCTATTCGCTGTCCTTAGGATTATAGCCAAAATTTTTAAGAAGAAAATCGCTGTCCCGCCAATCCTTTTTCACTTTCACCCAAAGCTGCAGATTTACCTTACTCTCCAGCAGATCTTCAATATCTCTTCTTGCATGGGAACCGATCTTTTTTAACATTCCCCCCTGCTTTCCTATGATGATTCCCTTATGGGATTCCCTTTCGCAGATAATCGTTGCCTCTATGTCCACAATTCTGCCCCGCCATTTCATTTTTTCTATGGTCACTGCAATTCCATGAGGTATTTCCTCTTCCAGACATCTAAGAGCTTTTTCCCGGATCAGTTCTGCTACTATCTGACGCTGGGGCTGATCCGTTATGGTATCTTCATCATAAAATATAGGCCCATAAGGCAGATACTGCATAATGCATTTAATCAGTTCCTGTGTGTTGTCATTTTTAAGTGCCGATACCGGAACAATCTCTGCAAAATCCATCTCATTCCGGTAAGCATCAATAAATCTTAAAAGCTCTTCCCGTTTTACCATATCAATTTTATTCATGACCAATATCACCGGCGTATTTATTTTACTGAGCTGTTCTATAATGTGCCGCTCTCCTGCCCCAATATAATCTGATGGTTCCACCAGCCATAAAATTACATCCACTTCCTTAAGACTTCTGTTCGCCACATTTACCATATAATCTCCCAGACGGTTCTTGGCTTTATGAATCCCCGGAGTATCCACAAATACAATCTGTCCTTCTTCACTAGTCAGAACCGTCTGAATACGGTTTCTGGTGGTCTGGGGTTTGCTGGACGTAATGGCAATTTTCTGTCCAATCAGGCAATTCATTAATGTTGATTTTCCTACGTTTGGCCTGCCGATTAATGCTGCAAAGCCGGATTTATACTGGTCATTCATTTTTTGTTTTTCCTTTTTAATTTATTTTTCTTTTGCTTCCGTTTGTTCTGTTTCGTGTTTTTCTTTTGTTTTATTTTCTTTTATCTTTTTCTGCCTTTTCTTTACCGCACATTTGATCAAAAGCTTTAGCAGCAGGGTAAACACAACAATAATTATAACCCAAACCAGCAGATAAGGCAGGAATATAATAAATCCAATTCCAAAGTTGACAAATCCCTCTCCCACATTATAAAGACTGCTTGCAAAACCAGTTGAAATTTTCTCCCATACCGTTTGTTCTTTCACCGGCGTCAGCTTTGCAACTTCATTGATATAGAGATAAACCGTGCTGTAATTTACTCTGTTATCCATTGTCCTAAGCTGGGCTTCCATGCTTTCAATCTGATAGCGTACCTGGGACAGCCTGCTCTCTAAACTGATAATGTCTTCTATAGTTTCTGCCTTTTCCAAAAGCTCAAGAAGTCTTTCCTGTTCTGCCAGAAGCACTCTTTTATGACTTTCCAGATCTACATACTCCAGCGTCACATCCGTTACACTTTCATTTCTGCTTATCACATTGGAAACTTCACCCACTGCCAATAAAAATTCATCCAGTTTCTCAGCCGGAATGCGAATTGTCAAGTTCGCATTTCTGGTTCCTTTCCCATAATAATTGCTGCCATTATAAGTATAGCTTTCCTCTATGTATCCGCCAAGATTCCGAGTTTTTTCCCCTACAGTGGAAAGAAGCTCTTCAAAGGTTTCCGTTTCCACCTCAAGATTTACATCCCGTATCAGCTTACGCTGTACATCCTGCACCTGTACCACTGACGCACCGGTGCCTCCTTCTTCCGTATACCCCGCAGCAGCTTCCGGCATGGCTTCCGTACTATATATATCATCCGTAGCATAGGCTGCTTCACTACAATTATCCTGAACCGCTGTTTCCGTAGCAGCACTTTTAGATGCCGCACCACACCCTGCCGCCATCATCCCCAGCAAAAGGATCAGCACCAACACTAATCCCGGCCTAAAATTAAAATTTCCCATTCCCGTCATTTTCCTATTCTCCATAACAATCCTCCCACCGGAGCGTTCACCTGGGGCAGCAATCCAAATGCCGGCTCAGTCTTTAGATTTCCACCCTTTCAACGCATCCAAAACCTGGTCAACAGTATCATATTTATACCATAGATACGTTTTTCTCACCCAATTTTATGGAAAATATAATATTTTTTTAGTGAAACAACTGATCTACATTCATAAATAAATCCTTATTATCCTTAATCTTTTCTCCATTACCAACTACACACAGATTATCCTCTTCCATAAATGCCCGAACATACTCATACAGCCCTCTTAACTGTTCCTGGGTAGTTGCCAGCAGTTCATCTCTTTCCTTCTGCACCCGTTCCATAGAAAGCCCTGTAAGGTATCCGCCAAGAGAATAATTCCCCTTAGTTGCCGGTGTCATGGGAGTATCAAGCTCACTAATTGCACCAATGATATACTGAGTTACGGTTCGCTCATCCAAAGTAACTTTTTCAATATAATCGGCCGCCTTTTCATAAACATCAATGGTTTTCTCCAGATTAGGATCTCTGTAAGATACAAAATAGGCATCTCCATTTTTATAAAAATTGCACATGCAGCCATAAGCGCCGCCCTTCACCCTTACATTATTCCAAAGGTAATCATATCCCATCATTATCTTAAGCACCTTAAGTGCCCCTGTATAGGGAAGTCCCTTTTTCATAAAATTACCGGCTCTGCACACATACTGCACCTGCCCTGCCGTCATAAATGCCTCATTCTTTTTTACAGGCTCTATCCCGCCAGTTGCTCCTCCTATATGTTCAGTAAAAAGCTGCTTTTTAAATTCACTTATTTCTTCTTCCACTCCTGCATATCCTTCTTTTGCCGCAGTATAATCCACCAGAAGATTTTCGGGCCTGAATATACATTTTGTCAGCCTTTTTAAAATGGAAACCAAGTCTTCTTTTCTGTCCTCAAAATTCTTTTCCAGATCCTCAAGCAGCCTGTACTGGGGAATGCCGCTGATCTGCTCTGACACTGCAACAGTAGGTGAAAAATAGGAAAGCGTCCTTAAAACTGCAATCAAATGCCCTGCGCCTGTCATAGTCCCCTGCATCCTTGACCTGCTTTCTGCAATAATCTCATAAAGCCGCTTGGTATCTTCAAATTGAGAGGTAAGTATAACCTCCTGCATCAGCTCAAGCGCCTTATCTCTCTTTTCATAAAGAGCTTTTGCGCGTATTTCCAGTGTCAGCTTATATTCCTCCATACGCTCTGCATTGGTATAGGTGTTTGCCACAGCCTTGATTCCGCCGGTATGAATATTAATTTCATTAAATAATTCCCTATAACTGTAATGCTTTGTATCCACCATCATAAGAACAGCTTTAAGAATTCCCACATAAGGAAGAAGGTCAGCCGGTACCTGCTTTAAGTCAAACACAAGATTTAAATAGCCGATTCCATTGGTAAACAGCTCATGAAAAAGAATCGTTGTGTTCTCCTTCATATGCACCTCATTTATATAAGCTGCAGCTTCCTTTTTCATATCCTCCCTGTTAAGCAAAGGGATTGTTCTAAGGGCTGCCTCGCTGCTTGGTTCCTCCTGATAGGCCAAAAGCGCACTGGTCTGATCCACAATGGCCTGCCTTTTTTCTTCCGTCAGGGTAGCTTTGTATTCCTGCAGTTTTTCAAAAAGTTCCTTATCCTTCTTTGTAGTAAGCCCCTGAACTGGCTTTACCATAAGGATTGTCTTATGAGAATTGTCAAGAATAAAGTCTTTAATCAGCCCTTCAAAATACCCTGTTTCAATGGATTCTTTCAGTCTTTCAAATGTCTGGTTTGCCTCAATATGCATAAAAGGCGCGCTCTCGTCATACAGCCAGCTGTCCAGCGACTGCAGTCCCAGCATCAATCCTCTGGGGTAAGATCCGAAATCCGCTTCTCTATATTTAAACTCAAAATAGTTAATTGCCGCTGCCAGTGCTTTTTTATCCAACCCCTTCTTCACAACATCAGCAAGCACCTGTTCAATTACCGAAATAAATTCTTCTCTCTGGCTTTCCCGTGCATTTTTTGCCACAATAGAAAAATATGGCTGGTAAATGCCATTTTCAAGAGAGCTGTAAACATCCTTTCCTATTCCTTTGTCTATCAGCGCCTGCTTAACCGGTGCACCGGGTGCGGAGCAAAGCACATAATCAAGCACATCCATTGCCGCATAAAGAATTTTGTCAAGACTGGTTCCCATAGAAATATTATAGGTCAGGTAGGTATTTTCTTTCAGCTCTTCATCTTCCATAATGGAATATTCCTTTACAAGCATCTTAGGTGCATCAAATGGCTTTTGTATTCCAACGGCAGAATCCACTTTAATTTTGTCAAACGCAGACAGATAATTTTCATCTAAAAAGTTCAAATATTCCACTGCATCCAAATTACCATATAAGTAAATATAGCTGTTGGAGGGATGATAATATTTCTGGTGAAAAGCAAGAAACTCCTCATAAGTCAGCTCCGGAATCACATCCGGATCTCCTCCTGATTCAATTCCATAAGAAGTATCAGGATAAAGGGAATTCATGATCTCCCGCTCCACCACATCATCAGGTGAAGAAAAAGCCCCTTTCATCTCATTATAAACCACACCGTTTATGGAAAGATCGTCCTCCATGCTTTCCATTTCATAGTGCCATCCCTCCTGCCTGAATATCTTTTCCTCGTTATAAATATTGGGATAAAAAACTGCATCCAAATAAACATGTACCAGATTTTTAAAATCTTTATCATTACAGCTTGCTACAGGATAAACTGTCTTATCCGGATAGGTCATTGCATTTAAAAAGGTATTCAGGGAGCCCTTCGCCAATTCTATAAAAGGATCTTTAACCGGAAAATTCTTTGAGCCGCAAAGTACGGAATGCTCCAAAATGTGGGCAACACCGGTACTGTTTTTAGGCGGTGTACGAAATCCAATGTAAAACACCTTGTTTTCATCATCATTTAGCAAAAGCGTAACCGCAGCATTTGTCTTTTTATGTTTCAAAATATATCCTTCCGAATTTAAATCACTGATCTTTCTTCTTTCAACCACCTGATAAGCTTCCAAATTTTCCACTTGCTGTCCCATAAAACATATAACCTTCCTTTTTTTATTTTTACATCTGTTACTCATTATGCCCATTATACACTAAAAGTCATCATTCCCAGTTTAGATATTATGATTTCCCTGATCAGCATTCCACAGGCCTTCTTTCTTGCCAGATTCACTTCTATAAGCTCCTTTAAAGAAAGAATTTCTTCCCTGTATTCGTTTTTCCTTTTGCCTAGTAATGTTTTCTTCTCTACCTGCATCTGAACCTTTACACGAATTTTAAGCTGCTTAAAAGTTTCATAGAGAAAAGAGTCGCCAGTAAGATAATAGAACTGGCTTTCCAGTGTGGTATCAGGAGCTGCCTCCTTTAAAATATAATGCGTCAGAATCGCTTTTAGTTTAAATGGCACCATCTCCTGTTCAAGCAGTTCCTCATATGAAAACTGGGCGCCCAGATAAATATTTCCAGTGTCCTGAAGCACATATTTGAAATCTTCATATTGTGTAACATTTTCCTTTATTTTCATTTTAGCCTAAATCCTCGATTGCATAACCGCTTATTCGCATGGCATCATTAATTAACTTTTGAGACATCCCTGTCTCTTTTGCAAGCTCCTCTATGGTAACCTTCCTGTGTAGTTCCCCTGCCAGCTCTCTTGCCTTGTCCGCCACCTTATTTACACGCTCCGCCGCCTTTTTATCTGTATCTGTTTCCATCAGTGTCTGCTCAATCATTTCCTCCATTGCGTCCATGACCATTTTAATCAGCACGCATTCCGCCTGCGCTGCGTTTTCCTGAGAGCCTAACATGGCAACGCCTACTGTCAAAGCTACATTTCCCTCTCCGATCAAATCCTCCAAAAAGACTCCCTGACCGGAATACAGCTTGGAAATCTCCACCACCTTGGGAAGATATACATGGATCAGTTTATTTTGTGCCTCTTTTTCTCCGGCCATAGCAGATAAAATCAAGGCCTCTTTTTCTCCTTCACTGACTGTCCCTAACATTTCCAGCTCTTTCTTATATGCTTCCAGGTAATCTATTTCCTCTTGGGAAAGATATTCGTCTAAATCAGCCGGCTCTCCAATTCCGATCTTATGTTTTTTTAAATAATCAAATACCAGTGCAAGCTGGTTTTCCTCAAGGGAAATCTCTTTGAAAGCTTCCTTCACCTGTTCTTCACTGATACAGTTTCCCTGTTCCTTTGCCAGCTTTTTAACTGCCTCTAATATCTGTGCAAAAGCAATTTCCTGATTTTCCTTCATAAATTCCCTTTCCTAATATTTCTTTACATGAGTATGTGTAAAAAGATGCTCCTGACAATACTCATAATTTCCATCACATTTGGAGCAAAATCTAAATTCCAGCTCCGGATTGGTCTCTTCCGTTCTTCCGCAAATGGCACACTTATGTCTGGTTATCTTTGTGGTTTTCTTCACTTCTTTCCTAAATTCCTGTCTGCGCTTTACCTGTCTGGGTGACATATGAATCCGTCCTCTGCTGGTAAAGAAAAATACGACAAAGTTCATTAAAGATGCGCCAATTACAAACCGGATTGCAACGCCGCCTGCAGCAAACTGATAAATTAAAAGTGCCCCGTAAATAATTCCCATAATCTTGATCTTAATGGGAATAAAGAAAAACAATAAAATCTGCATATTAGGATAAGTAGCTGCAAATGCAAGGAATATGGACATATTCACATAATATGTGCTGAACATGGATGCCATGGGAGAATACCCCTGATAAGTTCCCCACAGCGCAACGCCTTCGCTGCCTAAGAAAACCCAGGTATAGGCAAATAGCAAAAAGGCGCCCAATACGGTAAACAAAACACCTGAAAAAATATATACATTATATCTGTAAGTTCCCCATGTCCGCTCTAATGTGGTACCTAATGAATAATAAAAATACAGCATCAAAAGTGTAAAAAAATCAAAACTTGAAGGCGGCACAATCAGCCATGTTAAAAGCCGCCATACCTGCCCATGAAAGATAATTTCATAGGGATTTAAGTATAAATAATTTAACAGATTAGGATACAGCATTTGAAAAAGATAACCACATGCATAGCATATAATCAGCATCAATGACAAATTCTGTATCGCATACTTTCCAAACTTCTTTTCAAATTTACTTGGGGATTTCATCATTCAATTCTCCTTTTAAGGTTTATTCATTACCTTACATGAAACTTCATATATTCTACCATTACCAATAAAAATTGTAAATAAAGCCCCCTTCTCTTTTTCACTTTATATGAATATTTTAGAATTTGACAATTTTTTCTTCATAAAATGTTTATCTGTTCGCGTTGCAATTTAAAAATTGGTGTCGTATAATAACTTAGCATGTCAAAAGACGTCGATAACTAATTAGAAAGGTTGAGTAACAGTTCTGTTACAAGGTTGAAAATTATGAACAGTCAGCAATATACTTTGGGCATTGATATTGGCTCTACCACTGTTAAAATTGCCATTTTGGACGAAGCTCATAATATCCTGTTTTCCGATTATAAAAGACATTTTGCAAATATAAGACAAACCCTGTCAGCGCTTTTGCAGGAATCCTATTCCCAGCTGGGAAATCTTATTCTCCACCCAATAATCACCGGCTCCGGCGGCCTTACCCTGGCCAATCACTTACAAGTTCCATTTGTGCAGGAGGTTATTTCAGTAGCCACCGCATTAAAGGTACTTGCACCCAAAACAGACGTAGCCATTGAATTAGGCGGTGAAGATGCCAAAATTATTTATTTTGAAGGGGGTAATGTAGAACAGCGTATGAACGGCATCTGCGCAGGCGGTACTGGTTCTTTTATTGATCAGATGGCTTCCCTCTTACAGACTGATGCCACCGGCTTAAATGAATATGCAAAAAATTATCATTCCTTATATACCATTGCTGCCAGATGCGGTGTTTTTGCCAAATCAGACATTCAACCCCTGATCAATGATGGTGCCACTAAGGAAGATTTGTCAGCATCCATTTTTCAGGCAGTGGTCAATCAGACTATTAGTGGTCTTGCCTGCGGCAAGCCGATTCGGGGACATGTAGCATTTTTAGGCGGCCCCCTTCATTTTCTATCCGAATTAAAAACAGCTTTTATACGCACATTAAAGCTGGACGAAGAACATATTATCAAGACAGAGCACTCTCATCTTTTTGCTGCCATTGGCTCCGCCTTAAATGCAAAAGAAGATGTCTCATTTACTATGGAGGAAATGGTCAAAAAGCTATCCTCAAATATTAAAATGGAATTTGAAGTAGAACGTATGGAGCCTTTGTTTGCAGACCAGTCGGAATACGAAAGTTTCAAAACCCGCCATACAAAACACTGTGTCAGAACCGGAGACCTTGCTTCCTATCGGGGCAACTGTTTTTTGGGAATTGACGCAGGCAGCACCACCACAAAGGTTGCACTGGTAGGTGAGGATGGTTCCCTGCTTTATTCTTTTTACAGCAGTAATGACGGAAGTCCCTTAAAAACAGCAATCCGTTCCATTAAAGAGATCTATTCGCTGCTTCCCGATGACGCCCAAATTGTCCGTTCCTGCTCTACGGGATATGGAGAGGCGCTTATGAAAGCTGCCTTCCTTCTGGATGACGGAGAAGTTGAAACAGTTGCCCACTATTATGCTGCTGCCTTTTTCAATCCTAAAGTAGACTGCATTCTGGATATAGGCGGCCAGGATATGAAATGCATCAAAATAAAAAACCAAACGGTTGACAGCGTACAGCTAAACGAAGCTTGCTCTTCTGGATGCGGTTCCTTTATAGAAACCTTTGCCAAATCTTTAAATTATACCGTTGAAAACTTTGCAAAGGCCGCTTTGTTTGCCGAACATCCAATTGATTTAGGAACCAGATGTACTGTATTTATGAATTCCAAGGTAAAGCAGGCTCAAAAGGAAGGAGCATCTGTTTCAGATATTTCCGCCGGTTTAGCCTATTCTGTTATTAAAAATGCTTTGTTTAAGGTAATCAAGGTTTCTGATGCCTCCGCTCTTGGCAAAAATATCGTGGTACAGGGCGGTACCTTTTACAATGACGCGGTGCTTAGAAGCTTTGAAAAAATTGCAGACTGTGAAGCCATACGTCCCGATATTGCAGGAATTATGGGGGCTTTTGGCGCTGCATTGATTGCCAGAGAACATTTTGTGGAAGGCTATGAAACTTCCATGCTCTCTTTCGAAAAGATAAATAATCTCCAATTTGAGACCAGTATGGCAAAATGTAAAGGCTGTACTAACAATTGCCGGCTGACAATCAATAAATTTACCGGCGGACGTCAATATATTTCCGGCAACCGCTGCGAGCGGGGACTTGGAAAGCAGAAAAATGAAAATAACATTCCCAATCTTTTTGATTATAAGTTGAAGAGAATCTTCGGCTATGAAGCCCTGACAGTTGATGAAGCGCCCCGGGGCAGCGTGGGAATTCCCCGCGTGCTTAACATGTATGAAAATTACCCTTTTTGGTTTACTTTTTTTACAAAGCTTGGTTACCGGGTTGTGCTCTCCCCTCTTTCCAACCGTAAAATCTATGAACTGGGAATTGAGTCAATTCCCAGTGAATCGGAATGTTATCCCGCCAAACTGGCTCACGGACATGTAAGCTGGCTGATTAACCAAAAAGTGGATTTTATCTTTTATCCTGCTCTTTTTTATGAGAGAAATGAATTTGAAGAAGCAAATAATCACTACAACTGCCCTATTGTCACCTCCTATTCGGAAAATATAAAAAATAATGTGGAGGAAATCGGCAAAGGAAAGGTCATCCTGCGCAATCCTTTTATGTCATTTGCGAACTTAAAAACTATTTCTGAAGCCCTTGTCAAAGAGTTTAAGGAACTGCCGGTAGAACAGGTTATGGAAGCTGCTCGTTTAGGCTTCGAAGAATTAAATAAAGCAAGATATGATATGCAGAAAAAAGGTGAAGAAGTTCTTGCCTATCTGGATGAAACCGGAAAGCGCGGCATTGTACTTGCCGGACGTCCTTATCATATTGATCCTGAAATCAATCATGGAATTCCGGAGCTTATTACCTCTTATGACATTGCAGTATTAACTGAAGACTCTATTTCCCACCTGGCCGCACCGGAACGTCCGCTTATTGTATCTGATCAGTGGATGTACCATTCCAGGCTTTATGCGGCGGCAAGCTATGTAAAAACAGTAGATAATCTGGATTTGATACAGCTAAATTCCTTTGGATGCGGCCTGGACGCGGTTACCACCGATCAGGTAAGTGACATTTTAACCGGCTCTGATAAAATTTATACCTGCCTTAAAATCGACGAGGTAAATAATTTAGGTGCTGCCAGAATCAGAATCCGTTCTCTCCTTTCCGCTATCCGGGTAAGGGAAAAACAGAATGAAAAACGTACCATTCAATCCTCAGCAATCAGAAAAGTTGCTTTTACAGAGGAAATGCGTAAAGATTATACGATTTTGTGCCCTCAAATGTCTCCTATCCATTTTGATATTCTGGAGACAGCATTTAATGCCTGCGGGTACCATTTTGAAGTTCTGGAAAATGACAACAAGCGGGCTGTTGATGTAGGACTGAAATATGTAAACAATGATGCCTGCTACCCTTCCCTTATGGTTGTGGGACAGATCATGGATGCACTGCTTTCCGGCAAATATGATGTAAATAAAGTTGCAGTTATTATGACACAGACCGGCGGCGGCTGCAGAGCCACCAACTATATCGGTTTTATCCGCAGGGCCCTTGAAAAAGCCGGCATTCCACAGGTTCCTGTCATTTCATTAAATATGGCCGGAATTGAATCCAATCCCGGATTTCATTTAAACTTAGAACTGCTTATGCGTGCCGCTTATGGCGCTGTTTTCGGAGACATATTTATGCGCTGTATTTATCGTATGCGTCCCTACGAAAAAGAAAAAGGAAGCGTTGAAGCAGTTCATCAGAAATGGCTGAAAAAATGCCGCGATTTTGTTTCTGCAAAACACATGAACTTCTTCACTTTCAAAAAAATGTGCCGGCAGATGATTGAGGAATTTGACAATATTCCTCTAACCGATGAAAAAAAGCCACGGGTAGGCATTGTAGGTGAAATTCTTGTTAAATTTGCTCCTGCTGCCAATAATCATCTGGTAGAATTGTTGGAAGAGGAAGGTGCAGAAGCTGTTGTCCCGGATCTTTTAGACTTTATGCTCTACTGCTTTTACAACCAAATCTACAAAGCAGATGAGCTTGGAACAAGTAAAAAAGCAGCCTTTATTTCTAAATTGGGAGTTGATGCGCTGGAATTTTTGCGCAGCAGCGCAGTAAAGGCATTTTCAAAAAGTAAACACTTTACTCCACCTGTGAGCATTTACCAAACGGTAGAATATGCCAAACCCATTGTTTCCATTGGCAATCAGACCGGTGAGGGCTGGTTCCTTACAGGAGAGATGGTGGAGTTGATTCACAAAGGCGTAAACAATATAGTTTGTACACAGCCCTTTGCCTGTCTGCCTAACCACGTAGTTGGAAAAGGTGTTATCAAAGAACTACGCAGGCAATACCCACTCAGCAACATTGTTGCCATTGACTATGATCCGGGCGCCAGTGAAGTTAACCAGCTTAACCGAATTAAGCTTATGCTCTCAACTGCACAGAAAAATATGACAGCCCAGACTGAAAAGGTACAGGAAACTGCTTAAAAAAATAATAAAGGAGTTCCACATGATCAAACAGGAAATTAATGAAATCAAAAGGCTCTATACCCCCAGCAACTGTTCCATCACACGCATTTGCGGCTGCTATGTGGATGGGGAAAAGAATAAGAAAACCACCTTTAAAGAAGCGTTTCTCTCTCTTCCCGAAGAGGAAATATTTAAATATTTTGAACTGCTTCGAAAAACCCTTTCCGGCACCATAGGAAAAAATCTGTTGAATCTGGAATTTCCTCTTACAAGTGAGGAAGAAGGCGGTACCCAGGAATTTCTTCTGCGTCTTCGGGACAGTAAATTAAAAGATGATATACTTTTAGATGAATTTTATGACAAAGTCATCAGCTCTTATGAATATGTTGGGAATTATCTGATTTTGATCATCCATGATGCATATGATGTCCCTGGAAAAACTACTGACGGGCTTATGATGGATGATGCCTCTGACACCGTTTATGAATATATTTTGTGCTGCATCTGCCCTGTAAATCTTTCAAAACCAGGCTTAAGTTATAATGTGGAATCAAATGAATTTCACAACAGAGTCCGCGACTGGATTGTGGAAGTTCCTGAAGCCGGTTTTCTCTTTCCTGCCTTTAATGAAAGAGGCTCCGATGTTCACAGCACCCTATATTATTCCAAGAATCCCGAGGAAGCACACCCTGAATTTGTGGATTCCATTTTGGGAGCAGTTCTTCCTTTGTCGGCCGGAAACCAGAAAGAAACCTTCCACACGCTGGTTGCAGAAACCTTGGGTGATGAAGCTGATTATGAAGTAATTAAAAATATACATGAAAACCTTACGGAAATGATTGAAGAGCATAAAGAAATACCTGAACCTCTTATGCTTGATAAACAACAGGTTAAAAATTTGTTTGAAAAAAGCGGTGTACAGGAAGAAAAACTGTCAGACTTTGAAAAACTTTATGATGCCGCCGCCGGTGAACATACTTCTCTTTTAGTAGATAATGTAGCAAACACACGTACCTTTGAGGTAAAAACCCCTGATGTGGTAGTAAAAGTAAATCCTGAACGGGCAGATTTGGTTAATACTATTACCATTGAGGGCAGGCGCTGCCTGGTAATAGAAATAAATGACCATGTGGAAGTAAATGGAATTCAAATACATGTAAATAAGCCACAGCAATCTTTATAAGATGCTGCGGCTTATATATTTGTAACTTATTCGGAAAACATAGCCCTGTACCATTGCAGGGATTGTATGTAAGCATCAAAAACCTGATCCATTTCCATATTGTTAATAATCATTAAACGAAATACTTCCTGCCAGTTTGCTCTTTCATATTGTGTAATAAATTCCAGAACTGGTGCCAGTACTCCTTTATGGTCAATCAAAGCATCACTTATTTCTTTAGATACCTTTACCATTTTAAGTGCATCTTCCATGGTCTGATTTAAAATCAGGTCAAGCACTGAAAACAGCCCCATAAGGAAAAGCTCCGAAGTATTCATGCTCATTTCAAATGCAGGGGCAAGGTTTTCTGCAAATTTTGCACGAAGCAGAGAAAGTCTTGTTACTTCATTAGGCTTATCAGCATAAAGCTTATTGGCTACTGCAGTGTTAATCCATTTCTTCAGTTCACGCTGTCCTAACATGGCGGCTGCGTGCCTGATGGATGTAATCTCTGAGTTGACTGACATTCTGTTAACCATTTTCAACAGGGAAATAACAAGCGCCGTATCACGTCCTATAATATCCGCTGCTTTCGTTAAATCAAAATCAGCATCATTTACCATATTTAAAAGTTCTATATAATTTACTTTTAATGGTGCTACTTCATTTACCCCCTGAGTGACAGGAATCTGGTAAAAATCACCTTCATACAGCTTATATCCGCCTTCTTTTTTCAGGTTGCCATAAATCTCCTGATTTGGAACATTTCCTGCACAGAGACTTACATTGGGATATATATTACTAAAATAAATCTTAGCCTTAGAGATATCTATTTTCTTATAATCCAGCAGTACATAATCTACTAAAAGAAGAACCTCACGGTAAGGCTCAAAATCCTGCACTGTCAGCTTTCGGATCGCAAGCTTAAAGCCTTTGCTCTTTAATTCCCGAAGCCTGTCTACATAAATCTTCTCAGGCAGAATCGTATGATCCATAAGCAGCACAAGACGTTTATGAGGTGCCGGAGCCTGAGTTTCAATGTCGGTAAATAAAGAAATATTGTTTATTTCCACAAAAATTTCTTTATCTGAGGGAATTGTTTCTATTCCCATGCTTTCTAAAACTTCGAGCCCCGGAATATCCACTGCTCCATCATGCTGACGCGTTCCCTGCAGGCTTGGATTCAACAAAGTATTTTTCTTCTGAGTAAATAATGAATACGCCCGCACGCTCATTTCTTCATCAAATAAGGGTATTAATGTAACAAGCATATCTTTCTCCTTTATGTTTAACTAAACTTGATAATAATAGTTTACACCATTTCTTCACGATACACAATATTCTGGCGAAATTTCCGCGTAGAATTTTCTATTTCCTTAATGTAAAGAGGCCTCAGGAAGTGTATCCTCTTTATGCATTATGCTGACTGCTCTTCTGCCCTGTGAGCCGCAATATATTCCTGCAGGATATCATATGCATCATCTGCATTAAGGCCTGAAGATGCAAGAAGCTGATTGATTCCCTCCAAATCTTTATCTCTTTTTTCTTTGTATAATGCGTCCAGCTCACTTTGTTCTGATTTTAATTTAGTGCGCAGTGTAAGTATCACTTCTTCCTTTTCCGCTATTTTTTCTTCTACTGTTTTTCTCTGCCCTCTTGCCATAATCTGTATTTACCTCCTAAAAGCTATAGTTACTTTTATTATATGGACAAGATGACAAAAATATTCTATTTTGTTTCCAAAGCCTCATACACTCGCAAAATTTCTCCCACACTCCACGCCTGGGCAAAACACCCCCTGGAAAAAGTCGGATTTCCCCCATCATAAATCTCGGGAAGCTGCCCGATACAACCTTCCCTCATAGCACTTTCTAAGACCTTTAGCTGCTCCTCTACCTTTTCTCTGGCCTCCTTGGCATAATCTCTTGTTTTCAAATATGCCAGATAATATGCACCCATTGGAAATACCCACACCGTCCCCTGATGATAAGCCAAATCACGCGCAAGCATTTCTCCTCCATAAACACCATGAAATTCTTTATCTTCCTTTGCAAGCGTCCGCAGTCCATAAGGTGTATAAAGCTTTTCAAATACAGTGTCTACCACCTGCTTTTCTTTTTCTTTACTGAGCATTGTAAAAGACATAGATACCGCCCAAATCTGATTACATCTGATCTGGTTATCTGCATCCGTACCTGAAAGTACATCTTTAAGACATCCGGCCTCTTCATTCCAAAATTTTTCCTGAAAGCTTATCTTTACTTTTTCTGACAGACTTCCATAATCCTCCCTGTCCTTTAAAATTTCTCCCAATTCTTTCATCACGCAAAGAGCATTATACCAGTAAGCATTGATTTCTACCGGCTTACCATGCCTTGGAGTGGGAAGGATATCTCCAATCCTTACATCCATCCAGGTTACCTGATCAAATCCTTTTCCCGCATAAATAAGCCCATCCTCATCCATGCCAATTCCATGCAGAGTTCCTTTCCGGTAACATGTTATAATTTCCTTCATAACCGTCCACATTTCTGCAACAAAGGAAATATCCTGTGTTTTTTCATAGTACAGGTACACAGCCTGGATAAATAAAAGTGAAGCGTCTGCAGTGTTATAGCGTGGTTCATTTTTCCCTTCCGGAAACAGATTCGGCATTAATCCATCTTTGCAGTATACAGAAAAAGTACGCAGAATACTTTTCACATTTTCAAATTGTCTGGTAGAAATACAACAGCCTGCAAGAGCTATCATTGTGTCACGTCCCCAATCCTCAAAGAAAGGAAAACCTGCCAATATGGTTTTACCTCCTGTAGACTTTCTTTCCGCTACAAACTGATCTGCACTCTTTACCAGCATTTTTGCAGCCTCGTGTTCCAGCTTTGAGGCATCAGCAAGATTTTTCCGATATTCTGTCGCTTCCCGTATTACCTGATCTGCAGAATCTTTGGTTTCTTCCATGCTGTAAACAATTTCCACTCTGGCACAAGTCTGCGGAAGAACCTGCTTTTCAATATAATGATTTACAAAAGTGTTTCCTTTTTTTATCCTTCCATCACAGGCATCATAGGCATAATATAAATCTTCAACTAATTTGTCCTGAATTTTCTTTACTCTCCCATCAGTGTAAAAATAAAGGACATGCCCTTTTGAAGAAATACGGTTCTTTTCAAGCACAAATTCCTGTGCCTTTTCAGGCTGTTCTCCTTTGGGCACAAACTGTAAGTGCGGCGTTATACGAAATGTAACAGGTACTTTTTTTCTATTGTCTATTTCATATTTAACAACAATCAGGTTTTCTCCCTGCTTTATGGAAATTTTTTTTACAATTTCCACTCCCTCTATTTGATAAATCCATTTAGGATAATCTTCAAAATAAAATGCGGAAAGATACTGATACCCTTTTTCATTTAGTTCTTCATTCATATACGCCTGACTTGATAAGTGAAAGCTGCTTCCTTCTAAACAAATTTCTTCCTCCAGCCGGTGAATCATATTATAACGATGATTTGGAGGCTCCACACAAGCCATAAAAAACGCATGGTCATTTCTGGTATTAGAACCAATCATTGTTCCTGACGAAAATCCACCCAGTCCATTTGTCAAAAGATAACAGTTTTCTTCTCCCCGCTCTCTGGTTGCCCAATCATTTTTTCCATAAACAAATTTCATGTTCTTTTAACCCCTTTATTTTTATGTTAATAAACATGAAGAAGCAAAATGTACATCTTGCTTCCTCATGCGTTCATGTTACTTTTTTATTTTATTTTTTGATCCGTGTACTGTCTGTTATCACCAACTAACTTTAATCAAAATATTGGAATTTTCCAAGCAGATCTTTAAGCATATCTGCCTGACTTGATAGTTCCTCAGATGCTGCCGCACTCTCCTGGGAAGTTGCAGAATTGGACTCAACAACACCGGCAATCTGACTGATACCTTCCGTAATCTGTGCTGCAGCCTCTGCCTGATTGTCAGATGCCTGCGCAATATCTGCAATAGATTCGGTAACAATCTTTGCATTTTCCACCACTGCAACCAATGATTCGGCTGTAGCCTTTGCATACTTGGTTCCTTCCTCCACGGCAGCTATTGCATTTTGAATCAAATTCTTTGTATTTCTTGCCGCCTCAGAGCTTTGATCTGCCAAAATACCAACCTGTGTTGCAACCACTGCAAATCCTTTACCAGCCTCGCCTGCTCTTGCCGCTTCAATAGATGCATTCAAAGCAAGCAGATTTGTCTGATCGGCAATTTCTTCAATACTGCTGATAATCTCAGCAATTTTATTGGAAGCATCTCCAATTTTTAACATTGCCTCCGTATTGGACTTCATCTGTTCATTACTTGCAATCACCTGTGTATTCATACTTTCCACAATCGTTCTTGCTTTTTCAGCATTTTCAGCATTTGCATGTATTTTCTCAGAAATATCCGTCATCATTGCAGTCAGCTCTTCAATTGCACTGGCCTGATCAGTAGCGCCTTCTGCCAATACCTAGGAAGCTCCTGCCAAATCGCCCGCACCATGCTGAACGCTCTTTGCATTACTATCCACATTTCTCATAGCCTCATTTAATGCAGCTATAATGTTTCTGAAGGATTCACTGATCTTTGCAAAATCTCCTTCATAGGTATGGTCAACAGATACTTTAAAGTTCCCCTGCGCCATTTCAGATAGATAATCACTGATTTCAGATATAACCATCTTAAGTTTTCCAATTGTTTCATCAAGAGATTTCATCAATATGGCAGTTTCATCATTGGTTTCCGGTATTAATGTATCAGAATGAAGATCTCCGTGGGATAAAAGTTCAAGACGCTCAACCGCAGCCCCAAGTGGTTCTGCAACTAATCTTCCCAATTTAATTCCATTTTTTATTCCCATCAGGGTAAATATAACTACCATAATAATTGTAAAGATAATAGAAATCCAAAGCTTTCCTAAAAACTCGTTCCTTACGGCTGCCACACCAATGCTCCATCCTTCTGTATTGGCAACTGGTGAATAAGCAACTACTTTAGTAACTCCTCCGTAAGAATAAGATCCCACACCATTTTCACCTGCAGCCATTTTTTTACAGATGCTGCTGAATTTCTTAAGTCCAGGATCTGTTTCTCCTGCCCTGATACAATCTTCCACACCTACGACTTCCGAATTAATATCAGCAATGGTAATCCCGTTAGCATCAATCATAAATGCTGTTCCGCCATTTCCCACCTTGATAGACCGCATAATATTGTTCAGATCTTCTCCATTAGGCACATAAACAACAACACCTACCGGCGTAGTATCCGGAATACCGCCCTCCCACAATGGAGCTGCCACTGCAAAAGATACTGCATTGGTAACATTACTATATGCAGGCGTTGAAATATATGTATTTCCTTTCATGCCTTCTTTATAAAAATCCCTGTCAGAAAAATCCGTGCCGGTAATCACATCAATTCCATTGCTGTCCAAAAGATAGCCGCCAGTAAAATCATGGTCGTTAATTCTCTGCTGCAGGATAGCCTGTTTCTCTTCCGCTGATCTTTCAGGATCCGCCAGCCTTGCAATACTTCCTGTCTCATAAGCAACTGAAACATACACTTCAAGTGCCGTAGAAACATAATTAGCCGCCACATCAGAAGTATTATCAATCGTTTCAGAGACTGCACTGATTGACGAAATATAACTCAGGACAGATGAAATCACTCCCAATATGACACAGCTGAGAATAATTACCTGTCCAAAACGCTTAGAAATCTTTTTTTCAATACTCAAAAATTGTTCCTGTTTATTACCCTTCAGGTTCCTTTGTTTGCTCTCACTTTTTCCCATATGATCATCCCTCATTTCTTTGTGCTACACATCCTCTGACACTTTTGACGTAATAGCTATTTTGATAAAAATGCAGCTTGCATTTTCATTGTATCACTTTTACGTGAATCAATCTACATTTTTCACAAAAAATATCAGATTTTACTTTCTTTTTCGTTCAATCTGCCACGAGGTGATGAAATCTGCCAACTTTCAGTCGTTTTTACAGCTCATAAGGAGTTACCTGATACACATAGTAATTGAGCCAGTTGGAATAGAGATTATTGCTGTGAGACCGCCACTGCAAATCCGGTTTTTTTGTATCATCATTATTGGGATAATAATTTTCAGGCAGTTTAACCTGCATCCCTTTTCCTTTATCCCTCACATATTCATTATGCAGGGTATATCTGTCATATTCCGGATGCCCCATCACAAAAATCTGTCTTCCTCCCTTGGTCATGCAAAGAAGCACGCCTGCTTCCTCCGACTCTGCCAGTACAATCAGTTCTTTACAGTTATGTATGTCCTCAGCCCGTACGGAAGTATGTCTGCTGTGGGGGATCATAAAGTAGTCATCAAATCCTCTTACCAGCGGTATTTTCCTGTTCATAACCCGGTGTTCAAAAACACCGGACATTTTTTTTGGCAGCAAAATTTTTTCCAGCCCAAAATGATAATAAAGCCCTGCCTGTGCTCCCCAGCAGATATGCAGCGTGGATGTAACATGTTTTATGCTCCATTCCATAATTTCACATAATTCCGCCCAATAATCCACTTCTTCAAAAGGAATCTGTTCCACTGGCGCTCCTGTAATAATCAGTCCGTCAAATTTCTTTTCTTTCAATTCATCAAAAGTATTATAAAATCTGTTTAAATGCTGAATCGGCGTATTTAAAGATACATGACTGTTCATTTTCATAAATGAGACGTCAATCTGCAGCGGCGTGTTGGAAAGTACGCGCAAAAGCTGCAGCTCCGTATCCTGCTTTACAGGCATCAGATTTAAAATGCATATCTGCAGCGCCCTGATATTCTGATGCACCGCACGATATTCATCCATGACAAATATATTCTCATTTTCCAGTATTTCCTTTGCTGGCAAATCACTTTGAACTTTAATTGGCATTTTACCTAAACTCCTTTATTTTCCAAAACGCTCTACAAACTCATCCTCTGAAATAATGGGAATGTTAAGTTCCTTTGCTTTCCGGTTTTTAGATGAATTGGATTCCGTGTCATTATTTACAAGATAATCTGTCTTTGAAGTAACGCTGCCGGTCACTTTGCCGCCGGAAGCCTCCACATAAGCCTTAAATTCATCCCTGTTTTTATAATAATGAACCTCTCCTGTAATCACAAAAGTAAGCCCCATACATTTTCCTTTTTTGCCAGAGCTTAAATCCACCTTTTCTATTGTAATCTCTTTAAGCAGCGCCTGCAGGGAAGTACGGTTTTTATCATCCTCATACCACATTAAAACAGAACGGGATTTTTCAGGCCCCAGGCCATCAATATCCTCAAAGCCTTTTTCTTGTTCCAGACGGTCAAGAAATCCTTCAAAACCACCGGCAGCTATGATTTTTTTACCTGCATCTATCCCGATCAGGGGAATGCACAGTGCATAAATAAAATTTACCGGATGAACCTTTCTGCTTTTTTCTATTGCTTTCATCATATTCTCACAGGATTTTTCGCCAAATCCTTCCATCTGTTTGATCACTTCAGCATGCTCTGCAAGATGATAAATATCTGCAAATATTGATAAAAATCCTTCATTCATAAACCGAAGCATTGTCTGTATGGAAAGCCCATCAATATCCATGCCCTGCTTGCTGACAAAGCGCGTAAATTTTTTAACATGCTTTGCAGTGCAGTCAGGATTGGTGCAGTGAAGGGTTTTTGTCTGGCTCTTGGGGCTGATTCTGATTTCCGTATCTGCCCCGCACACGGGGCACACCTTTGGAATTTCACATATTCCAACCGCCTCCGTCACGGAAATACATTTGGGAATAATCTTATTTGCCTTAATTACTTCCAAGGTACATTCTTTCCCAATTCCCAGACGTTCCATTTCACTGATATTGCACAGGGAAGCCCGTGAAACAGTGGTTCCCTCAAGAAGGACCGGCTGAAAAACCGCTACTGGTGAAATTGTTGACGCGGCACAAGACCATTCTACATGCAAAAGCCGGGACTTAGCCGACACATCCTGCCATTTAAACGCATAGCCGGCTCTGGCAGCATGATGCCCGGTAACATTACCGGAAGCAGCATACTCCGTATCATCATAGCAAATCACCAGACCATCTACAGGAACATCCATCTGTCCGCTTTCTACCTTTTCGGTCCACCTTTTTACTGCTTCCGAAAGTGTACGTGCATTTACCTGCTCCCGTTCTACCACTGTAAAGCCTTCTTTTTCAAGAAATTCCATACGCTCTTTCCATGATCTGATATCATCATCCAGATAAACCAGAGTAAATGCATAAAAACACACATGCCTTTCCTTCACTTTTTCAGGATCATCCAGACTTAAGGTACCGGAAGCAAGATTCCGGGGATTTGCATATTTTTCATCATCATCTTCAATCATGTCATTGATCAATGCAAAATCCGTATAAGAAATCGCCGCTTCCCCCCGCACTACCAAATGTCCCTGATATTTAATTTTTAAAGGAAATCCTTTTATGGAATTTTTTAAATAGGTAATATTGGTTCCTGTGGTACCATTTCCTCTGGTAAGTATCTTAGTCAGCTTCCCATTATCGTAGGTTAGAACCAGCGTCAGTCCATCCAGTTTCCAAGACAGCCATACCGGTTTATCCTCCGCCCATTTTTCCAGTTCAGAAACCTGTTTCGTCTTAGCCAGTGATAATGCCGGAAACTCATGCGCTTCCCTTTCCCCGTTATTTTCTTCATATCCTGTGTTTTGCGTAGGGCTGTCCGGAAGAATATATCCCGTCCTGGCCTCCAGTGCTGACAATTCATCAAACATAGCATCCCACTCATAGTTGGACATCACTTCTTCCCCGCCATTATAATAAGCTTCCGATGCTTTGTTTAGCTGTTTAACTAATTCTTCACATCTTTTTTGATCATCTTCCACTTTTAAAGCCTCCATCCTGCAAGTTTTCTTTCAAATCCGCTTCTCTATCATTCACTATTTCTGTCATTTGTTTTTCAATTTATACAATATTTTGTATCTCTGTCATTCTGCTTTTTCTTATCAGGAAGGCAAAAATTATATAACGCATGTAATTCTGGGCCGCTGATCCGCCTGTATTGTCCGGGTTTTAAATCTGCAAGCTGAATGTTCACCACCCTTACTCTTTTAATTGCATATACATGATACCCCAGTTCCTTTGTCATTCTTCTAATTTGTCTGTTTACTCCCTGAGTCAATATAATTTTAAAAGTAAATTTGCCTACTTTTTCAACTTTGCAGGGCTTTGTAGTGATTTCTAATTCCGGTAAAAATACGCCTCCACTCATTTTATTTAAAAAATCTTCCGTAACTTCTTTATTTACTTTCACTATATATTCCTTTTCGTGCCCTCTGCTTCCCCGCATCATGGCATCAATCAGCGCTCCGTCATTTGTTAAAAGCAGCAAGCCTTCCGAATCTTTGTCCAAACGTCCTGCATAAGTAACCCGTACCGGAAATTTAACAATATCCGTAATCTTTTTATCTGCAAACTTATCCTTCTCTGTACAAATAACTCCCACCGGTTTATAAAAAGCTAAAACTACTTTTTCATTTTTTCCATGAACAGGTTTTTCATTCACTAAAATCTTATCCTCTTCCCCAACCTGCATTCCTGTCCCGGCTTTCTTTCCATTCACCATAACCCGTCCTTCCAAAATCAGCCGGTCAGCTTCTCTTCTGGAACAGATGCCGCAAGAAGCCAGATATTTATTTAACCGTTCTTTTTCCATGAAATAAGTTCCTTTCTGTTTGATTTACACCAAATATTCCCCATACTTTTCCACGTCTGCCCGATGGCATTTCACAGTAATGCAAGTGCCTTTTTCCTTGTATTCTTTACTGATAATATGTGTATTTTCCATAAAATAGGACACCACACTGCCCTGGCTGTAAGGAATAAGAAATGTTTCCGTACGGTAATCCGCATAAACTTTATCCAAAATCATATCCGCCAGCATACAAATGGAAGTTTCTTCTCTGGCCGATAAATATATTTTATCTTCCCCTGCCGCTTTGGGAAAGGAAACTTCACTTTCACATTTATCTGCTTTATTAAGCACTGTTATTACAGGAATCTCCCCGGCATGCAATTCCGACAATGTTTGTCTTGTAGTATGCATCTGTTCCAGATAAAAGGGATCAGAATAATCCACAACATGAACAAGCAGATCTGCACTTTCAATTTCTTCCAGCGTGGAATGAAATGCCTCCACCAGATCATGAGGCAGTTTATGAATAAATCCAACTGTATCCGAAAGGAGAAAATCCCTGTTATTCCCTGTGCAAATCCGCCTGACCGTAGTATCCAAGGTTGCAAAGAGCATATCCTCCTCCAAAACCTTTTTTTCCTCGTCCAGCTTATATTTGTCTATCATGCCATTCATAATTGTAGATTTACCCGCATTGGTGTATCCAACAAGAGCAACTAGAGGAATTCTTGATTCATGCCTTTTTTTCCTCTGGATTTGTCTTTCCTTAGAAATTTCCTTCAGTTCCCCGGACAGCTCTGAAATCCGATGTTCTATTCTGCGTCTGTCAAGCTCCAGCTTCTTTTCCCCAGCGCCGCGGCTGCTCATGCTTCCACTGGTTCCCCCCTGTCTGGTTAAGGCTTCGTGCATACCTACCAGTCTTGGAAGAAGATATTTCAATCTGGCAGATTCCACCTGAAGCTTTGCCTCCCTTGTTCTGGCACGTGTTTCAAAAATGTCCAGTATCAATGTCGTCCTGTCCAAAATCGGTTTCCCGATCTCTTTTTGAAGGTTGCGGATCTGTGAAGGGGTAAGTGCATCATCAAATATGACTACATCTGCCATAAGCAGCTCTGCCGCCTCTTTTACTTCCTGCACCTTTCCGGCTCCAATGTAAAGCCCCTTATTAATAGTTTCCAGCTTTTGGGTAATCACGCCGACAGGCTCCATAAAACATGCCCTGGCCAGATCGGCAAGCTCCTCCATAGACCTGTCAAAATCCTTCTCAGAGCCATCATCAGCCCCTACAAGCAAAACTTTTTCCATTTCCTGCATTTGATTCTTTTCTTGTTTTTCCATAATCCCTCTATCAGTTCATCCGTAAAGATTTACTATTTATAAGTTTTCAATTAATTCAAAATAATTTTCAAAAGTTTTCCGGCAGCACTTTGGATCTTTGATTGTAATTTTCCCTGTCTTTAACCCAATCAAAGTAAATGCCATTGCCATACGGTGATCTTCATAGGTTTCTATCTCCGTCTCTGTTACTTGCCCGGGATAAATCCGTATCCCGTCGGCCTCCGGTACCTCCTCACACCTGATTCCCATCCGTCCCAGCTCTGTCAGAACCGCCTTTATTCTGTCAGACTCCTGAAAACGGATATGTCCAATATTTTGAATCAAAGTCTCACTTTGGGCAAAAGGTGCAAGTACTGCCATTGTCATAGTTTGATCAGAAAAATCTTTCATGGAAATGTTAATCCCAGGATAACCTTCCAGTTCCTTTCCCGACATCCTTACTCCTTCTTTTTCATCTGAAAGCATACATCCCATCTGTTTCAATGCTTCTAAAAACTTAATGTCTCCCTGCATAGAATCCATATGCACATTTTTTACAATAACACTTGTTTTCAATAAGGGCGCCATTGCATAAAAATAACATGCCCCGGAAACGTCCGGTTCTATTTGGTATTCCTTTCGTCCAAAAACATTTGTGTAAGGTACCTGATAAATATTTCCTTCCTTTACCACATCAATTCCAAATTGCTCCATCATTTTGAGCGTCATTTTAATATAAGATCCATCTGCTCTGTCTCCGCACGTTATAATATTTAATCCTGTTTTAACAATAACGCCAGCCATTAAAAGTGCACTGGCAAACTGGCTGCTAACACTTGTGTCAATCGTTACTTCATTTAAACAGATAGAATCTGATTTCATTTTAAATGGAAAATGCCCTTTCTCCCCCTGAAACTCAAATTCCACACCGGCACCGGAAAGAAGTTCCAATAAAGGCTGCATAGGGCGCTTACACATTTGAGGAGATGCATTTAATTCATATTCGCCTCCTGCAAGTGCAAGCATAACCGTCAAAAATCTTGCTGCTGTTCCTGCACTTCCCACATAGATGGATGCATGGGGATTGGGAATCCTTCCGCCTGTTCCCCGGATGCATGTTTTCTTATTTTCTTCATCCACATCCACTTCAAATCCCAATTTTAAAAGACAATCCAAAAAAGCCCTGGAATCGTCACTGAATAAAACCCCGCTCAGAGTGCACTGGCAAGTAGACAGCGCGGCAAGCAATAATGCCCTGTTTGTGATACTTTTTGATCCCGGAACCTGTACACAGATTTCTTCCATATGCCCGATTTGTTTTACATAATACTTTTCTTCCATAATCAAATCCTTATTTAATATTTTTACGCAAAAAATCTGCCACACCGTCCTTATCATTTGAAGGAATCACACCTGTGGCATACTTTTTCAGCTCGTTTACTGCATTTTCTACTGCATAAGCAGAATCAGATATTTGAAACATGGGTATATCATTTGCAGCATCTCCAAAAGAAATAATCGTTTTACACCCCCATATTTTTTTAAGTTCAAAGATTGCATTGGCTTTGGAAGCCTTCACAGGCATAATCTCAAGAAAATATTCGGAACTGTAAATCTCCTGCTGCAATGTCACTCTGAACCGTGCATCCTGTTTTAATATATTGTAACACTTTTCCAGCTCCCACCTCTCACCAATACAAGTATAGTAAAAGATGGCTCCCTGGTAGATACTTTCCTCATCTCCTATTGGCTCCATTCTCTTATCTCCCCTTCTCCTTGAAAGATAATTCCTGATGCCTTCATTTTCCCTGGAAGGATACCAGCATACCTTTTCCTGCCCCTCCTTATAAGTATACACCAGCGGAAACAATTTTTCTCTTTCCAAAATCAGGCGGATATCTTCCTGCTCCTGGTTGGAAAAACCAGTAGAATAGAGAATTTTTCCTGTATCCGCCTCCAAAATAAACACACCATTATACACAATCACCGGAATATGGAGAGACAGCCCCTTTACTGCTTTTGATGCAGATACCAGTGAACGCGCTGTTGCATAAGTGAATTTCATTCCCTGCTCAATCAGTTCATTGATTACTTTTAAGCTATAGCTGCTGATTTCCCCCTGGGAATTTAACAGCGTTCCATCTAAATCACTTACATACAGCGTATCCTTGTCCATGCCTGCCCCTCCATGTTGTGCAAGTTTTACTACTAATTACTATATCAATTTTTTTCTCTCCTGCCAACGATAAATTTGCCGCATCCTGCCTGTTTATGATTACCATTCTTTCTTTTGAACCAGTCTTAATGACACAAAGTATGAAATAACAAGTGATATTACACAAATACCTGCAAACACTCCCACAAAAAGCACATTTGGAACCCTCTCAAGAGCATACAGGGATATATGATATTTCTGGCAAAGTTTCAATGCAACATACACAATGCCTCCTATTCCAAACATTGTTGCCATATAGGCATATCTTCCCTTTTCCGCCCCCTTATACAAAATAACAGGAAACGTAATAGAAGTTCCCACTACAAATATTGTTACCGAAGGCATAATATCCTGCCAGTTAAATTCCTGATTCATTTCAACAGGCAATAACGCTGCCATGCCGCTTATCAGCAAAGCAAGAGCTACCCCTATGCTGACGGTAATGATAAACAAAAAATATTTAGATTTAATCAATGTTCTCTCACTTACAGGCATTGTAAGGGCAAAGCGGTTAAAAGAAACCGCATCATCCAAAGCTGTTATACTTAAAATAATCATAGCTCCCATTAAAACAGTATAGATACATAAAAATGCAGTTGCTTTCATAGCAATCCCCCATATACACATAAACCCAAGAATAAATATATACTGTTTTCCAAAACTTTTTACCAAATATAAGTCTTTTAAAATAAGTCCTCTCATTTTATTTACTCTCCTTTGTTTTCACAATATATAAAAGAATATCTTCAATCCCTGCCCGGTCAATAACCGCCCCGGTCTGGCCAAATGATGATGCCGCATCCAGATAACCGCTTTCTATCAGTTTTTCCTTATCCTTTACAAGGGCGCTGCATCCAAATTCTCCTTCTTCCTTCCCTGCGACCAGCTCTTTGGGAATCATGTTGATCTGTTCTCTCGATCCCCTGACAATTCCATAGCGGTAAAGCATCTCATCCTTGTTTTCCGTAAATAACAGTTCCCCTTTATGAATCATCATCACATAATCTGCCGCTTTTTCAATATCTGATATAATATGGGAAGAAAGAAACACCGTATGCTCTTCATCCTCGATAAACTCCCTGAAAATATCAAGAATTTCATCCCGAATCACCGGATCAAGACCGCTGGTTGCTTCATCCAATATTAAAAGATGGCTGTCATGGGATAAAGCCACCGCAATGGACAACTTCATTTTCATTCCTTTAGATAATTCTTTAACCTTTTTCCCTTCCGGAAGTTCAAATCTTTTTAAAAGCCTGCAAAATTTGTCATCATTCCATGTGCGGTATATATTCTTCATTACCTTATGAATGTATTTGACACGTAAATCTCCTGGAAAATTATTCTCATCAAACACTACTCCAATATGTTCCTTATAAGCAGTCTCTTTATCTCCATGCTTAATTTTGTGCCCGAGTAGTTCTATCTCCCCTGATTCCACAGTCAGCAGTCCTAAAATTGCTTTAATTGTTGTACTTTTACCTGCTCCGTTTTCTCCCACAAATCCTACAATAGAGCCTTTTGGTATTTGAAAACTTATGTTATTTAACGTAAACCCTTCATATTTCTTTGTTAAATTTTTTACTACAATTGCATTTTCCATTTCTTACTCCCATCTGTCCGCTTAGTAAGCTTTACTCTTTTATTCCTTCCTGATATAGTATCTCCAAAATTTCTTCTACCTCTACACGTCCAATCCCGCTCTGTCCGGCAAGGGAAACTACTTTGAAAAGCAGCTCTTCAATCTGTTTTAACTTTTCCTCTCTCACCAGAGAAAGATCGGCCGCCTTTACAAAACTTCCTTTTCCCACCACAGTAGTTATGAATCCTTCTCGCTCAAGGTCTTCATAAGCACGTTTGGTGGTAATCACACTAATGCGCAATTCCTTTGCAAGTGTGCGCATGGAAGGCAGTGGATCTCCTTCCTTCAAACGCCCTGCCATGATCATGGATTTAATCTGAGATGTGATCTGCTCATAAATCGGCCGGTCACCGGAATTACTAATGATAATATCCATTCTTCCTTCACGCCTTTCCCGTATTAATCATAATTTAACTTATCAGTTCCTACATGTATTTTCCTAACCAATGTTTATATAATGTATATATCATATATATACATTATTGTCAATATACATATATATATTTATTTAAAAAATTACAGACAGCCATAGATTTCCCTATCGCTGCCTGTAATTTAAACATAGCCCATTATTAAAAATAAAGACAGGGAATGATCTCCTCCGGCTTTTCAACGAATAAATCCGCTCCCGCCTCCTCCTGCTCTTTTCTGGTTCGAAATCCCCATGTGACCGTAATACATTGCATTCCTGCATTTGCCGCAGTCGCAATGTCCACTTCCGAATCTCCCACATAAACTGCCTGCTCCTTAGGAATATTAAGAATACGCAATGCTTCAAACACCGTATCCGGTGCAGGCTTTTTATAAATTCCCTCTCTGGCGCCAATAGCTACCGAAAGATATTCTTTAAAGTACTTATCATATAATGCATCTACTCCCGTCTGCAGCTTATTTGATACAATTGCCATTTGAAATCCCTGCGCCTTTAACTTAGCAAGCAAAGCGGAAATTCCCGGGTAAAGCCCCGTTTTATCATTGCAATGTATCGCGTAATGTACTTTAAAATCAGCAAGAACGGCCTTTCTTACAGATTCTTCCGTATTTTCCACTACTGCGCGTTCTATCAGTTTTTCTATTCCATTTCCCACAAAGCATCTGATTTCTTCCAGGCTGTGCTCTGGCATATTATGGCATTTCATTGCATAATTTACACTTGCCTGCAAATCTTCCAATGTGTTTAAAAGTGTTCCATCCAAATCAAATATTACCGCTTCATATCTTTTTTTCAACATTTTTTATCAACCGTCCTCTCATAATAAAAAAGCAAACTGCATGCACCCCCGCTGTAAGCGCCCATGAAATGGGATAGGAAATATACAGCGTATGCAGGCTTCTATTCCACTGGAATACTGTATATATCCATATCACCCGAAATGCACAGGCCCCCAGTAAAGATACTATCATAGGCATAACCGCATACCCCAGCCCTCTGATACTTCCGACAAAAACATCCATAATGCCGCAAATACAATAAAAAGTACAAATAACTGCCATCCTCTGCAGACCATAGGATACCACCTGCGGATCTGAAGAATAAAAACCAAGAATTTGTTTTCCAAAGAAAAATGCACCATTTCCCATAATCAATCCAATTGCAGTTACAAATAAAAGACACTCTATCAATATTTTGTTAATCCTGTCATATTTTTTTCCTCCAAGATTCTGCCCTGTAAAGCTGACTGCTGTCTGATGCACCGAATTCATGGAAGTATAGACAAATCCTTCCACATTACTTCCGGCAGTGTTTCCTGCCATAGCCACAGATCCAAAAGAATTAACGGATGACTGAATCAGCACATTAGAAATAGAAAACAAAGATCCCTGTATTCCTGCCGGCAGGCCAATTGCTGCTATTTTTCCAAATTTATCCCAATTAATGTGAAGCTTATTAAAGCAAAGCCTGAAGCATCCTTCACTTTTCATCAGGCATCTGATAATCAGCATAGTGGATACACATTGGGAAAGTACTGTCGCCAGTGCCACTCCTGCCACTCCTATATGAAGGGAAATCACAAAAAATAAATTTAAGGCCACATTAATAACACCTGCTATTGATAAGTAAAATAGCGGTCTTCGTGTATCGCCAATTGCCCTTAAAATTGCACTTCCAAAATTAAACATTAACATAACCGGCATACCAAGAAAATAAATTCTCATATAAAGAACAGAATGTTCAATTACATTTTCCGGTGTATCCATTAATAACAAAAGAGGCCTTGCTGCTGCAATTCCAATAGCTGCCAATAAAATACCTCCCATCATACTTACCAAAATAGCTGTATGAACCGTCTGGCTTACCTCCTCCTCTTGTTTTCCTCCGTAATATCTTGCAACCAGAACATTTGCGCCTACAGACAAACCAATAAACAAATTTACCAAAAGGTTGGTAAGTGAACCGGTAGAACCTACAGCCGCAAGCGCTTCATTTCCTGCAAACCGCCCTACCACCACCACATCTGCCGCATTAAATAAAAGCTGTAATATGCCGGAAAGCATTAATGGCAGCGTAAACAACAGAATCTTTCCAAATAAAGGTCCGTTACACATATCAATTTCATAAGATTTACGTGTTTTTCTTTCCATGAAAATTATCCTTCCATCAGGAACTGTTTTTTTCTATCATCATAGAATAGTAAAAGAATACTTTTATTAAGAGGTTACTATGGCAACAGTTATTTTAGATGCCGGACACGGCGGTTCTGACTTTGGAGCAACTTATCAAGGCCGCATGGAAAAAGATGATACTTTAAGGCTCACACTGGCAATCGGTGAAATTCTGCAAAATGCAGGCGTTAACGTGCTATATACCCGCACTGAAGATATCTATGAAACCCCTGCCCAAAAAGCTGCCGAAGGAAATGCCTCCGGTGCTGACTATTTTGTATCCATCCATCGCAATTCCAGCCCCCGCAACAATCAGTATACAGGCATCGAATCGCTGGTATATAATCGTTATGGAGCTGCCAGCCGCATGGCTGAAAATATAAACACCCAGTTAGAACGTGTAGGCTTTGTCAATCATGGGGTAAATGAACGCAAAAATCTGGCTGTACTGCGGCGTACCAATATGCCTGCTGTTCTTGTAGAGGTAGGTTTTATAAACACCGATCAGGACAACACACGGTTTGATGGCAGATTTCAGGAAATTGCCCAAGCCATTGCTGACGGTATTTTAATGTCTCTGTAATAATAAAATATTATCTTTTTCCCAAGGAAAACCTGCTGTATACCTGCCAAATTCAGCATCATATACAACAGGTTTTCACTCACAATTTCTCTTCCAAATCTTCTAATGAGGCATATCCATAAAGAAATGCAGTATTTGCCATAGTCATTTGGGCAAGATTTTTATTTTCCCTGCAAAGCCGTGCAATAAATCTTCCATACAAATCCAGCGTTTCATCTGAATAGGTGGATAATTCTCCCCTTAAATAAGTTTCATAGGAAGTATTAAAAGGATTGTCCTCTGATGTGTGAATGCTTCTTGCGTTCCCTGCTGCCTTAGGGAACTTTTCTGCAAACTCCTCCATCCATTCTACCTGAATCCTTACAATCTCATTAATAATTTCTTTTTTCATTTCCGGCAGTTCCGGAAATAAGCTCTTTATCTGTGCAAACTTAAGAGGCGCTGTGCTTTCCATCATTCTGCCATACTTTTCTGTAATTAAATTCCACCCTCTGTCATTTGCCCGATGAAAATCTGCAATGTAACTTTTCAGCATCTCTTCCGTCCATGTATAATACTGGCTCTTTCTCATAATGGAAAAGGTATTGAAATCGTCCTGGCAATCTGCCCTTCCTCCTTCATTTTCCACCTGGTCAAAGGCTTCCCACTCTAAAGAAACCAATTCATTTACAAGCGCTGCCTTAAAAGAATCATCCTTTTTTTCTTTTTCGGGAATACTCTTTAATATATTGTCTGTGTGATGATCCAGGTAATTATCTTCTCCACTTGTAAGTCCCTGTTTTTTCATTTCTTTGATAATAAGCGCAACGATAACCTCTATCATTTGGGGTATCCGCTCATCTCCCGTTTTAAGTTCTGCCAGAGCACTTAAAATATCCCTGATTTCCGGTAAAACCGGAAGCTTCTCCATTCCCCTGTGCATCCACTTGTAAAAAGGCGCATACCTGCGGTTCAAAAGATACACCATAGCCATAGTGTGCTTCATAAACTCAGAAAGGGCTATAGCTGCGGTAACTGTTTCTCCACGTCCGAACATTCTCAAATAATTATACTGGCCGGATTGGGCCATAAGCGCTGCCTGTCTGGCAATCTTTTTTATTCTGACCTCCTCCGGATAATAGGCTGAAATACCCTTTCGTATCCTTGTAAACTCACCTAAATCATCCTGAAATACTTTTCCGTTTACTGCTGTGGCCAAGCGGTAATCATCCAAAAACAGCCATTGATTCTGGGTGGTGGGAACATCCCTAAGTCCAATCAGGCTTTCATAAAAATCTCCGATTCGAAATACCCCCACTCTCTTCTGCGCTTTCAGCGTTGTGAAGCGGGTTACTCCCATATATGTGGAAGGCAGCTCATCATATGCCCTTTGCAGCTCTTCACCTATCTCATCATAAATAGGATCTGTCAGCCATAAGCAAAACCCTGGTCCAAAATCATGATCTCTGGAAACCTGATCATCAAATCCAAAACATTCGGAGCCTTCTCCCACAAGCCCCACTGCTATCATATGCTCATACTCAGGAAATTTCCGACGAATCATCGGCCTGCCAAATTCCTCGTAAAATGCTTCACATAAATCCAGTCCGTTTTTAAACTGTCTTATTTTTACAGGAAGATTCTGCAGCTTTTCAGTTACTGCATTCAAATTCTGCAATGTAATCTCATAAGCTTTGCTTCTTCCCACATTTCTCTCAATTTCTCTAAGAGCAAGTTTATAATAACGGGCAGATTCCTCAAGGTTTCCCATTAAATACTGGGCCTCTCCCATTGCAGACAGTGCACCGCTGTAATGGTAGTCTCTATCCTCATCCATCTCAAAAATAGAAAATGCTTTCTTTAAATTATCGACTGCCTCCTGAAGGCGTCCTAACTTAAGCTGTGAAACCGCCAAATTTGTATAGGTTACCGCAACTTCAATTCTGGCCTCCTCATACAAAGAGGCAATCCCAAGTGCACGCTCCAGACAGTCGCAGGCACTTTCAAAATCTCCCATTTCCTGAAATAAAAGACTCATATTATTATAAAGGCTGGCATACCTGAAATCTGTATTTTCAATCTCTTTTTCATAAATTTTCTTTACTTCCTGATAATATGCCATAGACTCTTTCAAAAGTCCTGCCGCCCTGCAGGCATTTGCCACATTGAGCAGCGTAGTTGCATAATGCACCGTCCCCTTAAGTCCGGCCTGATCCATCAAAAGAAGCACCTGCCGACATCCTGCAATAGATTTTTCAAATTCACCCATTTCACGATAATGCCCAATGATTTCATTGAGCAGGGTTATCATAGATGCAGTATCCTTTTCTTTCGCTGCCTCATCAATTCTCTGAAGCAGAAAGTTCTCCACCTGATCTACTTTGTGCTGCGTAAATAGTTCATCCAACTGTGCTAAAATCTGTTCAATAATCATATGTCTACCTCCATTCCAGTCGAACCTGCATTATCCATTAGACATTAGGAAATTGCATATTTCCTCTTCTCTCCCCATCGCTTCCTCATAGCCATGCCTGTAATACCTCATCAGGGTATCCACATCAGATTCATTGTTTTCCACTGCATATTTTGTAGGCCTGAAAATCAATGCTTTTCCTTCCTTTTCCATCTGCTCAATTTTGCTAAGACAGGCATTGTACTTTTTTGCCCTGCCGGATACTGTCTTAATAAAATCGGGATATTTGTGATACACCAGCCTGATCATCATCATATAAAAAAATCTGTATTTTTTCCGATAATTGGATTTTCTTGTAAGGATAACTAAAACCTTATTCCAGCCTTCCTCTATAATCTTGCCTATGGGGAGCGCATCCGCCATCCCTCCATCTAACATAGGCACACCATCTATCTGGCTTACCCTGGATATAAATGGTAGAGAATTTGCTGCACGACATATCTCCCAAAATCTGTCCTCAGTTTCAAAAGTCTCATGGTATACACTCTCACCTGTTCTACAGTCAGTAGTATTTATAATAAATCGTTTTTTTGAATTACAAAAGGTACTAAAATCAAATGGAATCAGTTTTTTAGGAACTTCATCAAATAAAAAATCCATATCAAAAAAAGTCCCTTTCTTAAGAAAAGTTGCCAGTCCCATATATTTTTCCTTTGCAAGGGGTTTTATCACTGCTTCCACCGCTCTGCCCTTTTGTTCTGAAACATAGTTCATTCCTGCATAAGCCCCGGCCGAAACCGCCAGTACATTTGGCACCTGTATCTTCTTTTCCATAAGAAAATCCAGTACACCGGCTGCAAATACACTCCTCATGGCACCGCCTTCAATTAAAATCCCTGTATTTTCAAATTCTCTTTCGTTCTCCATCACCTGCATTTGTAACTATTTCCCTCATCTGTTTACTACTTATTATACTTCATTTAATGTATTTTTCAAGCATCACCTTCGGCACATTCCAACATATGATATAGTAAAAATATACACAAGGATTTATTTTTTATGTACTTCTCGATTATTATAATAATATTTCTATTGCTATTTCTCATTGTATCTTCCACCTGCCGCAGACGATGGGCAATAAAAAAGGTCTGCTCCATGTCATGTTCCGATAAATGTGAGCTTTTCAACTCTCTCTTAGAACCATTCGGCTATTGTTACAATCCCTCTCAGGATATCATATCCTCCCGAAATGATGCATGGCAGAGAAGTGCCGGCTATACAGCCCTTTTTGACCGTACAGCCCCATACTTTAATATGGTGTTTGATTACCTTCCCATCTACTTCAATTATGATGAAAAAACCTGGCTGATTGAAATCTGGAAGGGGCAATATGGTATCAACACCGGTTCTGAAGTGGGTATTTACTACGCAGATCGTATTCTTTCCGAAAAAGAACTGCCAATCGCACACTTTCAGGCTGTAGATGATCATGACATGCTGCCTGTTTCCATGACTTTATCAAAGGAAAACGATCTCCTTGCCAGAGTTGCAAAAAAAACCTGGTGGCTGACCGCATTTTGTATGGGACAGTTTTCAAGGCCCTCCCAGCTTTTTCTCAATGTTTCTATCTGCTTTACGGATTGTGATATGATGCATCATTTCCTGAATGCACTTAGAAAAACCGGTCTGCCTGAAGAATGTATTCAAATATGCGGCCATAAGATTACTTTTCCTTTTGGCGGATGCATTAGGCACCCTTACAGCTTATGGCAGCGCATAGTCCGCTCCTTAGCTCAATTCTGGAACCGGGTTTTCTGTAAAATCTTTCTCTTTATCACACGTTACTTTACCCTGACAATGGACCGGATGCTGTATTTGTATTATCTGCTTCCATTTGCTTTTAGAAGAATGCTTCGCCTGCGTAAATGTCGTAAAAAATATATGTGCCATTAGAGAGGAACTTATCCTATGAGCTATGAATCCCGTATCTCCCATGCTTTTGACAATGCGCCTGTACTGCCGCTGCATAAAGGCTCCCGCTATGTGATTATCAGCGACTGCCACAGGGGCAGTGGAAACGCCAACGATAATTTTTTAAAAAATGAAAATCTATACTTTACCGCCCTTGCCCATTATTATGAGCGCGGCTTCACTTATATTGAGCTGGGAGATGGGGATGAGCTGTGGGAAAACAGAAATATGCGTCAAATCATAGATATTCACAACAATACCTTCCATCTTCTGTCCTATTTTTATCAAAAAAACAGACTTTATATGATCTACGGAAACCATGATATGGTAAAGAAAAAACGGGGCTATGGAAAAAACATGTATTCTTCTTATTATTGTACCAATACCTTATGTACACAGCCTCTTTTTCCAGATCTGGTTTTTTACGAAGGAATCATTTTAGAATCTCCTTATGATAGTTCCCGGCTTTTTCTTACTCATGGTCATCAGGCTGACTTTTTAAACTCTACCTGCTGGAAGCTTGCCCGTTTTCTTGTCAGGTATCTGTGGAAGCCTCTGGAGCATTTTGGCGTTTTAGATCCTACCAATGCTGCCAAAAACTACGTGCGCAAAGACAAAGTCGAACAGCGTCTTGACAATTATGCAAAATCAAAAAACCTGCATTTGATTACCGGCCACACCCACCGTCCCCGCCTTAATACGGAAAATTTGTTTTATATCAATACGGGGAGCTGTGTACATCCCTACAATATTACCTGTCTGGAAATCGAAAACCAAATGCTCACACTGGTGAAATGGAATATTTCCGTAAAAAAAGACAGAACCCTCTATGTTGCCAGAGAAATTCTGTCCTCTTGTTCATTTTTACAGCTCTTTATGTAGATTATGAATTGCTTTCTGAGGCGGGGATCTGCTTATCCGTATAAAGAATGTGATTTACCAGCCAGTCTGTCAAATATTTTAAAATATTATCAATCACAGCGTCCTGATCTTCATATTCCTCGTCAATACCTTCCAGCTCATGTTCTTCTAACCAGTTGATAAAGGCCTGATGCTGTGTCTTCTGCGTAAACAGCTTCTTATACCCGATAGATTGCATATACTCTTCCTCATGGGAAAAATGCATGATTGTGTATTCCTTCAATTCATTTAACAGATCATTGATCTGGTCATATTTATCCGGAATAAATTCTGCATTCTTTAACTGGTAAGTTTCCTCCGCTATTTCAAACAGCCTTCTGTGTTCGTTATCAATAAACTCAATACCGGTCAGGTATTCATCTTTCATCTCGTACATAGCAAAAATCCTCCTTCACAATCCTCTGATTGATCGCTATAATCATACCATATAGCCGGGGAATAAACAAGCGCGCATAACAAATATCTGTGGATTTTCTCCATTTTCACACAGAAAAGCTGGAAACATCATAACTCATTTATCGTCTCAGTGATTGACATGCTGCAGATACGTTTTGCCGGGGCATAAACCGCTGCAACAGAAGAAATAAATACAAAAAAGAATATTATGCCAATTAAAATAACTGGTAAATGCCATGTAACGCCAAAATAATGGGTAATCAGCCGATCGTACAAAGCCCTGCTAAGGGGTATTCCAATCCCACAACCCACAATTAATCCGGAAACTGCATAAGTACCGGATTCTGCGGCAATCATTTTTTTTAGCTGCCTGCTGTCCATGCCGACTGCCCGCATTGCTCCATACTGTCTTACCCTTGCCGATACGCTCATGGAAATACTGTTGATGATATTGAATATTGTAATCATGGCAATAATAGTTAAAAAGCTGTATACCACAAATACCGAAGCAAAATAGGTTGCCTGATCCCGCTTATTGGTCTCACGCAAATCATCAAAAATCACATGATTGGGGACAAGATTATTTATTTGCTTCACAGTATCTTCATCCGCTTCTTCATTCAACTGTATGCCAATCATACTGTAATTCTGCTCCCCGGTTATTCTTTCAAATGTTTTCTCAGAACATATCACACTGTACTCACTGGGAAATACACCAGTGGACACTGCACAGGTAATTTCAACTTCTTTTCCTCCAATTTGAACAGTATCGCCAACTTTAAGGGGATTATCCTTATTCAGGACTGTCATAACCTGACCGCTGTCTCCGTAAATTTCTGATAAATCTCCATAAACCATACTCTCCTTTGCTTCGTCCAACAAAACATCACTATATGATACTAAATTTACATGATTTATTCCTTCCCGCGAAGAAGCTGCCGGAACATTCTCCATATAGGCACACCCAAAGGTCTGTTCCACCCCTGCTATGGAACCTATCGTTTCATTCAGGCTTTGACGCAGTACACACTCGTTTGCATATCCGTTGAGTATCATATCCGGCTGCCAGGAACGCAAAGAAGGTATCAATTCACGTGCAAAGTCCAATCCTACTGAAAAACAAAGAAACAAAATAATACTAAGTGAAAAACTAGCTGTCATCAGAAACCAGTTTTTCCTGGAAATTACCGCATGGTAAATCCCCAGAATACCTTCGACTTTGCACAAATTTAATTTTAACGTATGCCGCTGCAAATGTACACTTTCACTGTTACCAGAAACCGCCGCCATCGGAGAAACCTTAGATGCACGTTTCGCCGGTGACTGGGCTGCCAGTAAAACCGTTATCATTCCAACTAATGCACCACTAAGCAGTCCCACGGGACTGAATGCAAATACAGGCATGGTAATAAATTCACCACCAATACCATAATGCAGCATTGCACATACGCCCCAACTGACAGCAATTCCGGTAATTATTCCAACAGGCACAGCGGTTTTGCACCAATTAAGTGCTTCCAATCGCACATATCGAATGATTTGTTTGCGGCTTGCACCAATGCAGCGCATCATGCCAAAAAATTTTGTCCGCTGAGCCACATTGCTGTTCATACTTCCGGAAATCATTAAAACGCCTGCCAGCAAAACCAAAACAAACAGCATAGCAGCCATTCCATAAATTCTTTTTACAGATTCATTACTGCTTTGTCCTGCCAGTCCCATAACTGCTGTATTTTCAGAAATATTTTCATCTGACAGTTCATACTGCTGCTGTAGTTCCATAATTGCCTTAGATGCCTTAGCTCCATTTTGAAACCGGACATAAAAAAACGGACTGCATGAAACCCTATTTTGCTCCATGAGGGCATCAAAAGCTTTCTGCGTCATATACACAGCAATCAAATATGTCTGCCCCTGATAACTATCTTTATCATCCGTTCCAAAGCCAGATATCGTAAGATCAACATCTCCTGCAGGAGTCTTAATGGTCACACAATCTCCAATCTGCACATTAAGGGCAAGCTTTGCATTAGAACTAAGAACAGCCTCATCATCATTTTCTGGAAAATGTCCTTCATCAATTGCATTGACAAGCTGCGTCATATAATTGTAATCAGTGCCATATAAAGCTGCTTTTTTCTCTCCCACATAAAATGGCTGATCCGCATCAGTGTTAAATGCTTCCAACCATCCTGTCACCAGAACATCAGAGCGGCCGGCGATTTTTTCTGCCGCTTCCTTTGAAACAGTTTCCAACTTAATATGCCAGCTTCCATGCTTTTCCAGCAATTGTCCGCTTTCCGTTCTAATAAACATATCCGCCACACTGAAAATCGTCGTCACTAACAGAACAGAAATAATAATACATAATATTGTCATACGGTTCTGACGTTTCCGCACCTTTACAGAGGCAGGTATAAGACCAAGGTAACTTCTCATTCCCTGCACCTCCCCAAATCGGTCAGAACGCCATCCGATACCTGTAATACACGATCTGCAGTCTGTGCAATACTGCGATTGTGGGTAATCATAATAATCGTCTGCTCGTATTTTTTAGATGCCTCTTTCAGCAATAAAATAACCTCACTGCTGTTTCGTGTATCCAAATTTCCTGTGGGTTCGTCTGCAAGTATCAGTGATGGTCTGGTAATAAGCGCCCGTCCAATCGCTGCTCTCTGTTGTTGACCGCCGGACAGCTGGCTTGGCAGATGATTTCTTCGCTCCTGTAAATTCAAAACAGTAAGCAGTTCTTCCAGATATTCCCTGTCAGGTTTCTGATAATCCAGCAGCATGGGGAAAATAATATTCTGCTCCACAGTAAGCTCCGGTACAAGATTAAATGCCTGAAAGATAAATCCAATATTTCTACGCCGGAACACAGTAAGCTTTCTGTCATTCATGGAAAAAATCTCCTTTCCATCAATCATTACCCTGCCTGACGTTGGCGCATCCAGTGCGCCAATTATGTTCAGAAGTGTACTTTTTCCAGAGCCAGATTCCCCCACAATCGCTACATACTCTCCTTTAGGAACGGAAAAGCTGACATTTTTCAATGCTTTCACAGCAGTCTCTCCACTGCCATAGGTCTTACAAATATTATTGACCTCTAATAAGTTCATAGTGCCAACACCTCTTTCTCAATCATTTTAACAGATAGACAAATTAATTTTATCTCTTGCCTATGTCTGAAAGAATAGCACGTTAATATTACTGTAAGACTACAGCAAGCCTACAATTTTGTAGGAATTAAAAAATTTATCATAAAAATCGTTCCCTTTCCCAATGCACTGTCAACCTCAATACTGCCGCCATGTGCTTCGACAATCGCCTTTGCCAAAGGCAGACCAAGACCAATTCCCTGCTTATCTTTTGAAAAGCGGCTGCGGTAAAACCGCTTGAAAATATGGTATAAATCTTCCGGATAAATCCCACAGCCATTATCTTTTACAGCCACCTGGACAGCACCTGACAAAGCTTTCCATTCAATGCGTACCGTATCTCCATTTGCTGTATGATCAAGAGCATTTTTTACAATATTGTCTATGGCTTCGATCAGCCAGTCCCGGTCACAAAAAAGTGAAATATTATCTGCGCCGGAAATAATAATTGTTTTCTGTTCTTCTCTGGCTCTATATGCAAAATGCTGTTCAACATCCTGCATCATATCAGCTACGTTCTCCATACTTTTCTCAATCACAATGGAACCGGCATCCAACTTTGTAATCTTCAAAAGATTTTGAACCAGTGTTTCAATCCGATCAAGCTCCTGTTCTGATAATGCGGCAAACTCTCTTATATCTGGCAGTTCTTCCGCTTCCTCCTTAATCAAACCATTATAAATATTAAGTGCTGCCAGCGGAGTCTTTAATTGGTGTGAAATATCAGATATGGTATTTTTTAAAAATTCCTTTTCCCCTGCTTCATTTACTGCATGGGCATTTAACACCGCAGCCAGTGAATTTACAGAATGGAACAGTCTGTAAACTTCACCTTCCTCATCACATTCAATACGGGCATTTGTATTTCCTGCAAGATAGGCGTTAATCTGTGACACCGCATCCTCCAACATCCTGTTTTGTCTGCGGAAATACAAAAAACAGACTGTCAAAATTGCAATCGCTGTCAATAAAGCAAGTAACAGTAATCCAAAAGAAAATTTCTGATACAATACCCATGCCAATATCTCCGCCAGTACAATAAAATTTATCAAAACGACCACTATTGACAGAAAAAAATATTTTATATCTTTGTTTACAAATATTTTCACAAAGCACCTCAATCACAGACAGCCCACTTATAGCCCATACGTCGTACTGTTAATAACATTTGTGGCTCACTGGGGTTATCCTCAATCTTCATTCGCAGCCTGCGCATATATACCGTAAGCGTACTGCTGTCAATATAATTGCCCTCACAATCCCACAATTTATCCAATATCTGTTCCTTGGTGAGTATTACATTGGGATTTTTCATAAACAAACAAAGCAGCTTATATTCTGCTGCGGTCAAATCAAGCAGTTTCCCATTTTTAAATACCTGCCCCTGCAGCATAAGTACCTTAATTCCATTTGATTGCAGTTCATTATCTGCCTGATGAAAGTCCTTTGCTCTCCGAAGCAGGGCATTGATTCTTGAAACCAGTACTCCCAGCTTAAATGGTTTGGTAATGTAATCATCACCTCCAATATCCAGCCCCATAATAATGTTCATTTCCTCGTCGGAAGCAGTCAAAAAGATAATCGGTACTTTAGAAGCCTGCCTGACCTTTTTACAGAATTCAAAACCTGTGCCATCGGGCAAGGATACGTCCAAAACCAGTAAATCATATTTGCCTTCACCCCATAACTTGTCCGCTTCTTTTAGTGTTCTGGCAATTGCCAATCCAAATCCCTGCTTTTTGAAAGCAAAGGAAAGCCCGTTAATCAGACTTAAATCATCTTCAAGAAGCAATATCTTACTCATGTTTTTTCCTTTCTCCTGCCTGTATTTCCATTACACATACTAATAATATAATAACTTCTATATTTCAGCAATTCACCATATACTGCTGTACTGAAAGCAAATTTATCACCTAATATTTTTTACATTTAACATACACTTCTTGTTTGCCAAAAGTTGCCTCTCCCTGTCTCTTTTCTCTAATTCCTCTTATCTCTTGATCAGTTAAAATTGCATTCTTCTCAAAAAGAACCATAATTTCATCCTGAAATATAAAACCGCCTGCTTTATAATTATTATACTTATTTTTCTTTTTATCAACACTTCTAATAACACTTTTTTAATCAATAAATAATTTCAATCGACTAGGAGGCTAACCATTAATTGATTAGCCGACCTCTCACACCATATTGCGTGTCCAAATTGATACAATTATTCCTTGGGTGCTATCGTATTTACATTTATCTCAAATGCCCTAAAATTAACACTTTCGGAAATGGCAGATGCGCCTGTGCATGGGCGTCTATCATTTTCTGAATTGGAAATACCATGCTTTTGATATTTCAAGAGCGTAAAAAATAACGATATCCTGTTTTTCAGAGTGGCTATCGTTATTTTTTGCACCCACGGGATTACTGCGGTTTTTAATCATCCCTATCAACTGGAAGTTTACGTTCCAAAACAATTGTTAAAGGAAGAACACATAGAAATTGACTTCCCAACAAAGTCCAACCTCCAATTTCCGGACTAAATCCAACTGATTTTTGCAATATACAATTCGGATGCTTTTTTGAATAATGTCTCGCTCTTTTTCTACCGACATTATATTCAATTTGATTTACATATGTATAACACGATAATAACAAAGAACATGTATACCATACTAACACCCACAGTGCACCATTTCTAAATGAAAAAAAGACTTTACTGGATGACATCAGTATAAATATATATGAAATTAAAATATCAAACCTTTGCTTCTGATAATATGCTTTTCGTAGGCATCTTTTTTCTTTTTTGTCAATCTTTGCAAACTCGTATACCTTACATTCCATTATTCAATCCCACCAATATCTTTCAGAATTATACCATCCATTCTCAATCATAACTTCCGATTATGATTTAATGATTTTTAAGGGAAACATTAGCTGTTATATTTTGTTATTAGAATATCTATCTTCCCACCGTCTTTGATACAATTTGATTTTACTTCAAACCTTTTGATTTTGCCATACTTTTTGATTTTGCCCCATAAGGGGAGGGTTCAAATTGAAACCAGTGGAAAAATAATAGAAATATCTGCTCTTTTCTGGTATTATGTATTTACCAAAGCGGATTTAATAAGGAGGTCTTTTCATACATGAAAACCATACGTCTTTTATACCCTGACCATGTGAGCGGTGGATTGGAAACGTATTATTTCGGGGCAAATCTTTTGCAGCATATCCTTCCCGAAAACAATAATCAGAAATTGGTAAAAGTGGAGATCACTCCGCCAGACGGCAAAGAAAAAGCAGTTAAAAACGGCATTTCTGCCGAAGACGAGGTTCTGGCTGGCATTCAGGATGCCCAGGACAAACTTGCAGCCGAAAAACCGGATCGAATCATTACGATTGGCGGAAACTGCATGGTGTCTTTGGCACCATTTGACTATCTTCATGGGATTTACGAAAATACAGGCATTATTTGGATCGATGCCCATCCTGACGTATCAACCATAGAGGACGGCTATCCAAATGCCCATGCAATGGTTCTTGGCTCTCTCATGGGACAAGGTGCGCCTCAGCTTTCCGGGCAGATGAAGAACCAGAAGTTTAAGCCGGACGAAATTCTGTATGTCGGGCTGCAGGGGCTTCACGATTACCAGGAAAAGTTTTTAAATGATGTAGGAGTGGACTATATGGTGCAGGATCAGGTGTTCATTTCTGATAATGCAGTCAGGGCATTCCTGAACCGTTTCGACCATATCCTGATACACTTCGACATTGATGTGCTGGATGAGCATTTCTTCCACTCTACCTATTTTGCCAATCCCGAACTTACCGGCGATGGTTCCGGGGGCGGCAAAATGACAATGGAAAAACTATCCGCTGTGTTAAAGCTCATCATTGGTAATTCGAATGTGGTAGGCTTTACGATTGCAGAGTACCTTCCGTTTGATGAACACAAGCTGCATAAAATGTTCGCCGGAATCACGCTTTTTACGGAATAATAAAAATCCCCTGCCGCCAATCTGTCATGGCTTCAGGGGATTTGTGTTTTATGCTTTTATTTCCATCCCATTCTTAAAGGTGAAACGGATATCCTCCCGGCTGTACACCGTGGCATATTCCACAAGGCTGTACCAGTCCTCCTCGTTAAACTCCGTCAGCGGGCCGTCCCTCTTTTCCAGTTCCGCAAGGAACCTCTCCGTTTTTTCCCGCTTTGCCACCCGATCCGTGATGGCACTGCCGACTGCCTCCAGCCGTTCCTTTATCCGGTCGAAGCGGTCTGCCAGCCCATCATATTTTTTCTGGTACTCCGTCTGGTCAAGGGCAATGCGGGCATTCTCGTTCACGCACTGCTGTATCATCTCCGCCACGATGTTCATCTCCTCTTGAAGCTTAATCCGTTTCAATGGCTCTCAAATGTGAGAACGGTGGCTCCCAAACTTGATAATAATCACACCGTAAAAATGCTCCATAAATTTCTTTATGAAGCATTTCTTGTCGTATATTCTATACAATTTTCATCACTATAATTTATTAAACAATCCCCTGTGCAGTCATGGCATCTGCAACCTTTAAAAAGCCTGCAATGTTAGCGCCGGCAACATAATTGCCTTCCATATTGTACTTCTTTGCGGCATCATCCATGCTATGGAAGATATTTACCATGATATTCTTTAATTTACCGTCTACTTCCTCAAAGGTCCAGCTTAATCTTTCGGAATTCTGGCTCATTTCCAGTGCGGAGGTTGCAACGCCGCCTGCGTTTGCTGCCTTTCCGGGTGCAAATAACACACCGTTTGCCTGAAGGTATTCGGTTGCTTCAATTGTTGTAGGCATGTTGGCACCTTCTGCAACTGCAATACATCCATTTGCTACTAAAGCCTTCGCATCATCTATAAGCAGCTCATTCTGGGTTGCGCATGGAAGCGCTACATCACATTTAACACTCCATACGCCTCTGCCCTCATGATATTCAGCACTTGGTCTTGCTGCTGCATACTCTGTAAGTCTTGCACGCTTTACTTCTTTTACTTCCTTAAGAAGCGCCACGTCAATTCCCTCCGGATCATATACCCAGCCGGTGGAATCAGAAACAGTCACTACCTTTGCTCCTAGCTGCTGGGCTTTCTGAGTTGCATATATTGCTACATTTCCCGAACCGGAAATAACAACAGTCTTTCCACTTAATTCATGGCCATTACATTTTAACATTTCTTCCGTAAGATATAATAGACCATATCCTGTAGCTTCTGTTCTTGCCAAAGAACCGCCATAGGATAAGCCCTTGCCGGTAAGAACACCTTCATATACGCCCTTGATCCTCTTATACTGCCCATACATATAACCAATTTCTCTTGCTCCCGTACCGATATCACCAGCAGGAACGTCTGTATCAGCCCCTATGTATTTATTTAATTCTGTCATAAAGCTCTGACAAAATGCCATTACTTCCCTGTCTGATTTCCCCTTGGGATCAAAGTCTGATCCACCTTTGCCTCCTCCAATAGGAAGTCCTGTTAAGGAATTTTTGAAAATCTGTTCAAACCCAAGAAACTTTATAATGCCGAGATTTACGCTGGGATGTAATCTAAGTCCTCCCTTGTAAGGGCCGATTGCGCTGTTAAACTGCACGCGGAACGCATTGTTTACCTGAACCTGCCCCTTGTCATCCACCCAGGGAACTCTAAATAATAACTGCCTTTCAGGTGTAACCAGTCTTTCAAGAAGAGCATCTTTCCTGTATGCTTCCTCGTTTGCCTCAATTACCACCCTAAGAGATTCCAAAACCTCTTTTACTGCCTGGTGAAACTCAGGCTGTGCCGGGTTTTTCTCAACTACCATCTGAAACACTTCATCAACATATGACATACACTATGTCCTCCTTAATTTAGTATAATTGTAGTACGGTATTATTGTATACATTGTATTATATAACGTACTTGAAAAAATCACAATATACTTTAAGAAATTAAATCATAAAAGCTATAAATTTATAAATATTGTTTTAATTTCTCAATGTTCTTTTCCTCAAAATCCATCAGCTCCCTGGCAATTTCCATAGAAACGCTGCCTGCTCTTTCATTATGGTTAATGGCTTTCCACATACTGGTCAATCCTCTGTTTGAGCCCTGGATCATTAACTCTGCAATATGGCTTGTGCTAGTGTTAAACATAGTGTTTGCCCTTACTCCATTTTTCAGCATAATATCCTGAAAACCGGATTCCTTATAAGAAGCTGCTTTCCCATCAAGCAGCCTGTCTGTTGCTTTATTATAAATATCTGCATATTTCATGGATTCTCTGGTCACATGCATAGCAAGGTTATCATCAAATATCTTATCGCTGATTGTATCAATCGCTTTCATTGCCATTTTTGTGTTTTTCTGCACTTCCTGCAAAACTTTTACATCATCATTCCTCATAGCTTCCTCCAGTCCAAAATAACGAATGCCAGATTTCGCCTGTCATTCTTATGTTAATAAAAAACAGGATGGTACAAATCCATCCCGCTTTTAGTCTTTCCATATTTTTAATTTCTATTCCTACTCTGCTTCCTCTTCTGTGATAGCTTCCTTTTCAAAAGGATAAACAATTCCCCATTCCTTCCTGAGTGCATCCATAATCTTCATCACTCGGATAGTTTCACTATGAGTCATTTCCTCACATTCGAGCCGATGATCTTTGATTGCTCTGATACTTGCCTCAACCTCATATTCATAACCGGAAATTTTTTTAGGACATTTGTATGTTCCAACCTTTTTATATTGGGAATCAAAAACCGATACACTCTCAAAATTATTAATGTTTTCTACTATAATATAGCCCTTGGTTCCATAAACAATTCCCATTCTGTCGCTTAAAGAATTCATAGAGCTATTAAGATGCGCCACCCTGCCATCATAATAATGAAGCGTAATACTGTTTTGCTCGTCCACACCTGTATCAGTATAGGTACAACTGGAAACAATTTTTTCAATGTTATTTCCAAACAGCATTAATGCAAAATTAAGGGGATATATTCCTACATCCAAAAGGGCACCGCCTGCCAGCGCAGGATTTTTCAACCGGTCAATTCCATCCATTACATAGCCAAGGTTTGCAGTTAAGGTTTTAACATCACCAATCACTCCACTGCCAATCACCTGGCGAATGGTTGTAAGCATGGGCATATATCGCGTCCACATAGCTTCCGTAATAAACACACCTTTTTCTTCTGCATATTTTATCAATTCTTCCGCCTGATGCGCATTTGCCGTAAAGGCCTTTTCACAAAGCACAGGCTTGCCATACTCTATGCACATTTTTGCATTGGAAAAATGTGCCGAATGGGGTGTTGCTATATAAATCAGGTCAACTTTCTTATCTGCCGCCAGTTCTTCATAAGATCCATATGCCTTTTTGCATCCATGCTTTCCGGCAAAAACATCTGCCTTTACCTTTTCCCTTGATGCAACTGCATAAAGCTTAACCCCCTTCATGCTCTCAATGGTTGCTGCCATGACTGACGCTATGTTTCCGGTTCCTAAAATACCAACATTAACTTTCCCCAACATGTTCTTCTCGCTATTCTACATATTCCGACTTTACAAATGCAGTTTGTCCTTTGTATTTTATCTTAGTCCATCCATCTGCCTGTTTCATAATAAGCTCAAGCTCATCTCCGGCATAAACAGTTCCAAGGGCTTCCGCGTCTGTGCTGGCGCTTTTTCTAACTCTGACGCTTTCAATTACCGTAACTGTTCCTGAAACCGTTTCATTTGCACTATTACTTTCCGTTGAATCATTTTCATTTTCCTGATCTGCTTCGTTTTCTGCTCCTTCTGCAACTAAAACTTCCTCAAAAACAGGCTCTAAATAATCACTCTTAATATATGCCTCACCGCCATTATAGGCTACCTTGCTCCATCCATTTCCTTTTTCTTCCAATAAGGGAAATTCCTGTCCAATCTGCGCTTTATCAACCTTATCCGCTTCTTCAGAGTCTGAACTTCTGATATTAACCACATCTGTTGCACGTACAGTTGTAGCCGCTGGTTGATTTTCTGTCTGAGTTTCTTCCTGAGCAGACGCCACTTCTATTTCGTTGGATTCTGCCTCTGCCTGCTCTGCTTCAGCAAGAATCTCTCCAACGTCCTCATTAATTTTTTCTTTCAGGTATGCAATGAATTCATTAAGCTCCTCACTGTCTGCCAGCAATTCATTATACGAAACAACTACCTTATTGTTTAAATCCACAACATCATCCTGAAGTGTGATCTCCTTAATATACTTCCAGATTACGTCATCATAGGTACCGTCGTTGATAAAGTAATCCCCATTCTCATTCTGACCAATATAGTAAGTCTGCATTCCCGGCAGGAGCTGTTCTGCATCCGTAAACTTTACTTCTGAATATACATACGCCACATAAGTGTTTTCTGTCAGTCCCGGCTTAGTGTATACATTTACAGTGGGATAGGAATCAATGTATTTACTCAATTCCTGCACACGTATTGTTTCAATCTCATCTAAATACGTATTTAAAGAAGAGATCACTTCAATATCTCCCGAAGCCTGTGCATCATAATAAGTTCTGATAATATTATTTATTTCAGGATAAGCATTTTCTTCCAATGCATAACCCTGCAGATCTCCATCTACTGAAGCATTCTCGGAGTCCAATGCCATTGCCGCCTGCTTTGCTTCATCTTCAAGCACCTCTTTATGATTGGCATTAACAGCCACCACAATTGTAATCAGCACGCAGACAACTAGAACAAGAGGCATTACAATCTTGTTATGATCCATAACCCATTCTCTGGCTGTCATGAATTTTTCTTTCAGCATATGCATTTTGTTCTGCTTTGAATGTTTCATAAACTTCCTTTCTCTACAGTTAAAATATCAAGGTGATGTAAATGCACCCGACAGGAATCGAACCTGCATTAAAGGCGTCGGAGGCCTTCGTTCTATCCGTTAGACTACGGGTGCATACTCAGAAAAATATTACAAATTTGTTACATCACCTTGAATATAATAACATATGCTTTCTTGATTGTCTAGTTATCAATTACAAAAAAATGTGAAGCCTTTGTGTCCTTTTTATGAAAGCCACAAAATTTTGTTAAGATTTCTGCTGTAAAAGTAAACAGAATCTGCCAGGATCTCTTCTTCTGCCACCTGTGTTCTATTGATATCCGTAACGATTCCACGTAAGGACTCCTGATCTGCCTCCGAATTTACCGGCACTAAAATCACCTCGTGGACAGAGCTTGGAAGTACATAAAAATCCTGCCCCAGCCTTTCTGAAAAATTTTTTAATACTTCCGGATACAGCATGCACGCGGCTCCATAAAGTTTTTTTCTATTTGTAAGCACATACATGGGAATCTTTTCCTTTCCGGTATTTGCGCTCATCTGGTCAATCAAATCATCAATCCAGCTTTCGTCAAATAATTCCCTGTTATCTCCCAATCTGGCATCTTCGATGTCCTGTCTTATTCCCTCTGAAAGAATTTCTTTCATCACATCTGCCATATTAGTAATCATATCCGGATATAGCAATGGAGTATTTTTAAATGAGACTTCCATAAGCTCTTCTACCTTTGTCCCCCACCTCTCCATATGACCGTTGTTCACTAAAATAGTGGCCTTTCCATGAAAAGGCTCTTCATTAACCGTATAATAAAATACAATTGCCAGGTCGTGAAACCGTTTGTAAGGTATCGTTTTCAGCAGTTCTTTGTTTTTTCCGGCATGAATCAATTTAAAGGCAAGCCTTTCTTTGGCTTTTTCAAAGAAAACAAAATTGGATAAATCTAAATCTTTACCAAATTCCGCTGTTTGAAATTCCCTCAACAAATCATCTGAGATTTTCTGCACTTCACTCTCTGTTATATCCTTTTTATAATAATTATTAATATAAATTGTAGGGGATGTGGTGCGCCTTACATGTTTTGCAATAATGCCTGTTAATTCAATGCCATTGTTCTTTTTTACGCAATGTGAAAATACTTTATAATCAGATCCAAGTTTTTCCTGAAGATTTTTTAGAATTGCCTGTGTAAATGATGTGAAATCAATAGATGTGTGGTTCATTAATTACCTCTCTCTTTCCTTATAACGATTAGCCAGTAACAAAAAAAGACAATGAAAAATTCATTGTCTTTAAGGCTTTTATTGATTGAACGTATGAAATTTATACTCTGGAAAGGTATTCGCCTGTCCTGGTATCAATTTTGATCACATCATGCATCTCAACGAATAAAGGTACGTTTACATTTGCTCCTGTTTCCACTGTAGCAGGCTTTGTTGCACCTGTTGCAGTATCACCCTTAAATCCAGGTTCCGTGTCAATGATCTCCAGTTCAACAAATAAAGGAGGTTCCACTGAAAATACACTGCCATTATGGGAACAGATCTTTACCATTTCGTTTTCTTTTACAAATTTGAGAGCATCACCTACTGCCTCAGCATTTAATGCAATCTGATCATATGTTTCAACGTCCATGAAATTATACAGTTCTCCGTCTGAATATAAGTACTGCATATCTTTTCTATCAATACGTGCCTGTGGGCACTTTTCAGTAGGCCTGAAAGTTTTTTCCACTACGCCGCCACTCTTGATGTTTTTCAGTTTGGTTCTGACAAAAGCTGCTCCTTTACCAGGTTTAACATGCTGAAACTCGATGATCTGATAAACATTATTATCCAGCTCAATCGTAATACCATTCCTGAAATCACCTGCAGAAATCATAAAATATTCCTCCTCAAATTTTCACGTTATAATTCTTTACCAGTTTAATATAAAAAATGATATTTTTCAACCACTTTCTTGGGATTCTACAAAAAACTATCCTATCTTGGCAAGAAGAAAATCTATTGCTTCCAGATATCCGTCAAGTCCATGTCCATAGATCTGCTTATCACAGGCTGGCGCTGTCACAGAAATTTTGCGGAATTCCTCTCTCTTTGTAATATCAGAAATATGAATCTCCACCTTGGGTATCTGAATGCTTGCCAATGCATCCCGGATTGCATAGCTGTAATGGGTATAGGCTCCCGGATTAATGACAATCCCTTCTGTCCCGTCAAAATAAGCATCCTGAATCCGGTCAATGATTGCTCCCTCATGATTGCTTTGAAACACTTCAATAAAGCTTTTACTGCTCTCTCCCTTTTCTCCAATCATTTTTAATAAATAATCATAGTTCTGTGTTCCATACACGCTTTTTTCCCGAATACCAAGAAAATTAATATTGGGCCCATTGATTACTAAAATTTTCATATTTCCTCCATTCTGAAGCCTTCATAAGACATCACCTGCTGCCAAAATCTGACTGATAATTTCTTCAAATGATAACTCCGAAGCTTCTATAATCACATCCGCACAAGCCTCATAGACAGGCGCCCGCTTCTGCATAAGCACACAAATCTGCTTCAGCGGATCTTCCACCTGCAGAAGCGGCCTTGATATATCATCCTTTAATCTTAAATAAACCGTTTCCGGCGTTACTTTCAGATAAATAACTCTGCCCAGCTGCCTTAAAAGCCGGTGGTTTTCTTCCCGAACCGGAAGTCCTCCCCCCACGGAAATAATCTGCCCGTCAGCAGCCTGAATCAATTCTTTTAAACATTCTGTTTCCATCCTGCGGAAAGTATCTTCTCCATACGTGTCAAAAATATCTGTTATGGTCATTTTCTGTTTTTTTTCAATCCATTTATCGGTATCAACCATTGTTCTTTTCATCCTGTAAGACAGCCTGATTCCTACGCTTGTCTTTCCACATCCCATAAAACCGATTAAAATAATATTGTCCTTCATGATGATTCCTTTATTCCCATTTTTTCTTTCAGTACTTCATATACCTGCAGGGCTGTTTCTTCGGAAACAGAAACATGATTCCACAGTTCATATGCAATCACCCCCTGATACAAGAGCATTTTTAATCCATGAAAGGCTCGTCCTCCCTGCTTTCTTACAAGCTGCATAAACTTTGTATCGGCAGGCTTATAAATCAGATCGTATCCGGTATGAATCCTGCTGTAAAAATCCTGCTCTTCTATCACTGCCCGCTCTATCTCAGGATAAAGACCTACACTTGTAGCCTGAATCGCCAAAAAAGATTTTTCCGGCAAATACTTATACTCTGCAAGAGCCATAGGATAAATACATTCCCTTCCGGCTTTACGGTTCACTTCTTCTGCAACAATAAGGGCTTTTTCCAAAGAACGGTTTAGCAGATAAACCTTATTTACGCCTTTGGAAGCACATAAAAAAGCAACTGCCCGGGCAGCACCACCTGCACCAAGTAAAATTACATCCTGCCCTTGTATTTCAATTCCTTCACTGCTCATAGCCCGATATAATCCCGGCATATCCGTATTGTAACCTGCAAAACCTTCCGAAATTCGAACAAGCGTATTCACTGCACCTATCTTTTCCGCCAAATCATCTATCCTGGCAAGATACGGAATCACTTGACTTTTGTAGGGAACAGTAATATTAAGTCCTAGAAGATTTAAGGCAAAAGCACCTTTTATGGCATCCTTAAGATTTCCTTCCTCTACCAAAAGCGGCACATAGATAAGATTATGTGAAAGCATCCCTGCCAATGTATTATGTATCACCGGAGACATAGTATGCTCCACCGGATTGCCAATTAATCCACATGTTCTTGTATGTCCGTTAATCATAAAATAACCATCCCTCTCTTTTCCAAGCCTCTAAAATGCAGATGCAAATTTGACTGTCCTTACTGCATGAGAAAAGTCTTTCCTTCCCTCATGCAATGTCGTTTATAAGAAGAAAGCACAATTTTTTCCAGATAACGTTTTAACACGATCTGGATTTCTTCCTTCTTGTCTATGGGCTGCACCAAAATGGAAAAAATTCCGGTATTTTTCGCTCCCCAAACATCTGTAAATAATTGATCTCCTATAAAAAGCGTGGTGTTTCTTTTCGTTCCAAGCAGTTCCATTGCTTTTATATATCCTTTTTTGGCCGGCTTACCACCCTTAAAGATGTATTTACCTCCAACTGCATCACCAAACATTTTTACTCTTGGTTCCTTGTTATTGGATAAAAAAAGAACTCCAAAACCAATTTCCTTTAACTGCCGGATCAATTCCATGCTCTTATCATCTGCCGGCGCCCCGTGAGTCACCAGAGTATTATCAATATCAAAAATTATCCCTCTGTAACCGGAAGCATAATACTTTTGAAAATCTATTTTATAGGCTGAACTGATATAAACATCAGGATAAAACATCTCCAGCATAAAGCTCTCCTTCTTCATGCATCCTGCATGGCAATTTTTCTTTCTATTGTACAAAACACCCTGTCATTTGACAAGGTGTTTCAACACATGGTTTTATTTATTTTTCCGTCCTGTCTATCATAAGCAGCAGATTGGCAAGATTAAAGCATTGTGCCATTCCATCTTTATCAAACATATTCTCATAATCGCCTCGTCTTATAGCTGCCTCCCTGTAAACACGCTTCATAATTTCTTTTTGATAATGAATTTCCTGTTGTTCTTTTATATACTTTTTATGCCTCTTTGCCCTTTTCTCCCAAAAGCTCTCTTCTGCCTCCGTCTCAAATAAAGCCCTTCCTTTTCCCCCCTGAAAGCCTGTATACCAGCTCTCTCCATGATATTCCGCCTTAGAAGCTCCAAAGTAATGTATTGTAAAGCTGCCGCCGCACACATTTGCCCATGGATCATAGCGGCCAAAATCATATTTTAAAGTATCCATCACCCATTTTTCATATTCCGGATCCTTCTGCATTGCCTGAAAGCCTTCATCCGTAATATGAATGGCAACAGAACGCAGAATCTGGGATGGGTGCATGGGAATCTGGGAAATTTTCATATGAATATACTGCTTGTATTCCTCCAATGTCATATTTTCCGTCGAAAAGGCATTGGTGACTTCCGTTCCTTCTGTTTTCTTATCCCCGTTATTTACATAATCATAAAATCCTTTTATTCCCTTAACGGAGCCTTCGGCAAGCCGGCTTTCCATAAGTCCGCTGTAGGCACGCGTCAGATAATTAACATAAAGATCATTACCGCTCATCTGCATCCTCCTGTTTCTTCTTATACACTTTGAAATATCAAATGTCATACCTTGTGGAAAAGTATTTAAATCTTTATAGTAAAAGCGCATTTTCTTTTGTGTTTCAATCCTTTGAAAATGCGCTCTCCGTAGCTTTTTCTATTTATATCTGACAAATATATCGTAACACATTTTTCTCATCTTTAGCTTTTTGCAACCAGCTGTTGTAATTATGTAATAAATTACCTTCCTCCTATTTGGAACCGCTCATACATTCTTTTTCCTGCCAAAATAAAAATTACAATTGCTGCAAAATATAAAACCGGAGCAAATTGGTAAGTCATCAGGTAATGTCCAAATATTTTTACCAGTCTTAAATCAGCCCATCCGCCTGCCCGCAGAATTTTTGCCGGCATAAGTCCCAAAATCTGGGATGGAACCCTATACTGATAAGGGAAATTGAAAAAGAAAGTAACAAAAAACATACCAAGAAGCACTGCCATAACTGCTGCGCTGCTCTTTAACCCCTCTGACAAAAACATCGTAAAAACACTATATAAAAGCGCTAATAACAACGTGAAAGCCAAAAGGCAGATAGACATTGCTCCCACACTGAGCTGCCAGGAAGACTTTATTATTACAAGCTGCAGCACTCCATGAAAACCATCTGCACCATAGATCGCAAAGGCCAATACCGTCCCCGCAAGAAGCAGTATTACAGTTCCCAGAGTCCCGACGCTTATTCCTGCCCCCAGCTTTGCAAAGTATAAAATTTTTTTCCCATACCTGCTGCCTAAAATCAACTGATCTGTTTTTCGAAAATGTTCATCTGCAAACACACCGGAAAGACTGATTCCAAGCATCACGACCATGAAAATATTAAGATTATAAATCAAATCAATGAATTGCAAATATCCCCGCGTATATTCATATGTAAAAGGAATTTTAATATCTGATTCTTTTTCCCTCCAATAGGCAATTTCCCCCTCTGTCAGCCTCTGATCAATAAACATCTGCTCAATATTGTCTGTTCTTGTCTGATACAATTTTGATTCATTCACATTCCTGATTTCTTCATCACTATTTATCAGATACTTAACAATCTGATAAATTGCATCATATTTTTTTGTATCATCCCTCTTCATCTCATCCAATAAGCTGTCATCTATTTCTCTACCTGACAATTCCCTGGCATTTTCTTTCTCATTTACTATTTTTTCATATGCACTTACCTTTGCTCCGTCTTTTTCATAACTAAAAAATAGATCTCCTACTCCCATAAAAATTACAAAAGCAAAAATAATTCCAAATGAAATCCAGACCATCTTTTTTTGCAAGATTTTTTTTATCTCATAAAAATATAACGTACTAAAATTACACATGTATGCTCTCCTCTCCAAGCTGCATTAAATAAAACTCTTCCAGTTCTCCCTTATGTTCTTCCCACTCACCCTGATAAATCATCTGTCCATCCCTCATCATCAGTAACTGGTCCGCTATATGCTCTATATCTGATACAATGTGTGTAGACAAAAGTACAATGCTTTCCTTTCCTGCCTCCGCAATCAAATTACGGAACCTGACTCTTTCCTTGGGATCTAACCCTGCCGTAGGTTCATCAAGAATTAAAAGCTTAGGATCATTTAGCAATGCCTGTGCAATCCCAAGTCTCTGCTTCATTCCTCCTGAATAAGTTTTAATTTTTTTTCTGGAAACCTCTTTTAAAGAAACCAATTCTAAAAGTTCTTCACTTTTCCGTTTTGCCTGCTTCCTATTCAACCCCTTAAGTGCCGCCATATACAGCAAAAAATCTTCTCCTGAAAAATCCGGATAATAACCGAAATCCTGTGGCAGATAACCAAGCAACGCGCGGTATTCTTCCATAGAAACATCATATCCGTCAAGGGTTGTCGTCCCCCGGTCCGGTCTTAAAATACCGCATATGATTCTCATAAGCGTGGTTTTTCCTGCTCCATTGGCTCCCAGCAAACCATAAACTCCCTTTTTCAGTCTTAAATTAATATTATCTACTGCGATCTTATTTTGAAATTTTTTCGACACCCTGTCTATCACAAGCTCCATACTAATTCCTCCGTTCTTTGAACAGACTGCTTATATTCCCAAACAGTCAATATCAGTAAAATAACCGCTACTATTGCCTTTTCCTTAAAGATAGCCGCCTGATAAGCAAATATCCTCTCATCATTTATCACAATATTGATTCCACTAATCAGTATTGTAAACCCGGTACAGACATAAACGACTTCCTTCCCCCGCAGTCTTCTTGTAATCCACAGTCCTGAAGCTGTTGCTGCAAAATAAGGCAGAAGCATATACACTCCGGTCTCAAAAAAAGATCTTGCCCCATAGATCTGCCCTACCGGAATCAATATAGTTAATAAAATAAGGTGGACTGCTCCGACTGCACCCATACGGGCAAACAAAACGCTTTTTAATGAAAATCTTGATGCCATTTCCATTTCCGCAACATTATAAGTAATTGACTTTGCATTTTCTGTCACAGCCAGCAATGCTGCAAATGGTAAAAGAGATGATATTATCCACAGCATATCTCTTTTCCACCCATAAGTTCCTGCAATCGCAACCCCAAGAACAAACAAGGAAAACAGCCACATCTTCTTGTTGATATATCCCGCCTGAATTATCATAAACTCAAAGCTGCTGATTCCCTTCTCCGGAATAAGTTTTAAAAATGCCCTTTTTTTAACTGGCGGTGGCACAACAAATGCCAGTTTTACAGCCTCTTTCAATTTCTTTTTCAAAGAATCACTCCTTTCCAAGAAGAATCTCCAAATGTTTAACAGCTTTTTTTAACTTCCGGTAAACAGCAAATCGTGAAAGATGATATATCCCACTGATTGTTCCGATAGATATTTCGTTTACATACCTTAGCAAAATAATTTCTCTTTCTTCCTCATCCAATTTTTCTAATGCCAATTTAACAGAAACAGCCAAGATCATCTTTTCTTCTGCTCCTTCTGCCGCTTTCACCTGTTCCAGTTCTGCCATCAACAGCTCCTTTTGGTGAGCACGCCATTCATCCACACACAAATTACGTGCAATGGTATATAAATATCTAAGTCTCTGTCCCCGATTGTAATAGCTGTCACTTGCAAAAAAACGAAGGAAGGTTTCCTGCGTGATATCTTCTGCTTTTTCCCGGCTGCGCAGCTTATAAAAGCAATAACGGTAAATTTTATCATATTCTTCTTCCACGTCAATTGTTTCGCTCATGAGCACACTTTGAAACCTCCTTTCATTATGTATAACGAACTTAGAAGTAAAATGTGCGCTTTATTTTCAAATTTGCCTCTCTCAGCTTTTTTACATAAGGATGCCAGACTTTGCCAGCCATTCTTATGTAAAAAAAGCAGCCAGGCACCCCTGACTGCACATTAATTGAAAATTTTCTAATTACTCCGTTGTAAATATATAACCTGCATCGCCGTAAAATCCCCTCATGTCTGCTTTTTCCTTCTCCCATACAGCTGTCAGCTCATAGATCTTGTCAGGCTCTAAATGAAGCAGCAATGTGGGTTCATAAATTGTAATAACAGAAGGCTCTTTGGCCTGCGTATTTCCGGCATCAGATACGTCCCATTTTCTGACAATGAACTGATCTGGCGCAGCATCAATACTGATGCTATAGAGAATTGTATCCATTCTTTGGTACTGTGGAAGCTTTAGTTTATCAGTGCGGGCAATCTCATCTAACGGATGGACGCCGCATGCAATTACTCCTGTCATTTCTTCACCATCTTTATAGTTCCATGAATAATTTCCCGGCCAAATTTCAAAGGATTCCCATGTACTTGACAGTGGATCGGAAAGATTTATAATCGGAGGAGATATAAGCATCAGGTCATAACCTGCCCTTAAAGGTTCTTCCGGCCCATCTAAAGGAAGAATATCTTTTGCAAGATATTTTTGGATTCCTGAAACCTCTTTTTCCTGATTCTGCATCAGAATACGAATAAAGCCTCCCTCTGAAAGTTCTGAAACAGCATAAACAGTTTCCGGCACTTCCACGGAAAATACTCCTGGAAATGCATCAGCGTCAGAGCTGATCAAAATTTCATAACCGTTTATTTCTTTAATGTGGGCAGGTATCTCAACAGCTTCACCTGATACTTCCGTCGTCACCCCTGCTGCTGCCTCTCCGGTTCCTGAATCATCCACCAAGGCAGCAGCAGGGGATTCCTGAATTACTGCATCCTCTGTCGGCAATTCATCTTCAGTATTCTCCACACATGATTTTTCCTCAGGTTCGTCTTCAGTAATCACTTTCTTCGGCTCTTTCCCATTCTCTGTCCCGCATCCCACAAACAATGCCATTGCTAAAATCATAGCTCCCCATAAAAATAAAAACTTTTTCTTTTTTTCATTTCTTTTCATTTTATTCAACTTCCCCCATCCTCCCACTTTAATGGGCACCCAAATCTCTTAACTAACAGATACGACTATGTAATAAATATATTTCTTTACAATAGATACGTTTTTTCTGCTTCTTTTTATGGGAAAAAAATAATTTTTCTTTTCCTTGAAAAAAGCAGTCTACATTTCACAGACTGCTTTTTATTATGCTCTTGTCAATTATATACTGAAATCAAATTTACTGCCGCTGGTAAAGATTCCTTCTTCCTTAATCTTACTCCAGTCAACGTTCCTGATTTTCTCAATCAGCTCTTCTACGGAATCTGCTTCCACACGTGTCCTTTTACTTCTTTTTTCCTGCATGGCTGCCTCTTCCCTTTTGGTTTCCCTTGCATTTTCAATCCGCTCTCTCTGCTTTTCGCTTACTTTTTCAAGTTCTGCAAAGAAACTCATAGAACCGTCTTTATCAATTGCAACACCCACACGGGATACCTCATCTTTTCTTGCCCCTAACTGCTGCTTCATGCCCGAAAGCTTTGATGCGGCATATTCTAACAAATTCAATTGCTTTTCTTTTGTTTTTCCATCAGCTGCCATTTCCTCTAAAAGCTCAGGATCAATCAAAACACTGTATTCTTTGGTACCTCTTGAAAGATAAGCAGATGCCTCTTCCTCGCTTTCGTAATCAGCAACAATAAAATCCATATTGCGGTATTTCTTTTTCAGATCCTTTAAAAGATCCTGTGCCTTTCTACTTAACTGTACCTCTTTTCCTTTTTTGGTTTCTCCTGCTTTAGCTGTCCTTAATGTTTCCTGTTCTTTCTTGTCCCGCACCCTGCTTTCATAATAGCTGCTCTGATAAGCGTTATATCCGCTTACTTTGTCCATGTTTCGCCCTCCTTTGCACTTTACGTAATTCCATTTACGCCTCTCTGATTTGTATATCGGATGTAAGAGAAATTTTATTTATCATTTAAATCCTATTTCAGCGGATTTTTATAAAATTCCTTAAAGGTATCGTACCCTTCTTTCATAAGCTGTTCCTTTTGAAATTTTTTATTTTTATTCATCCTGACTACCAATACCTGTTTTCCGGCCTTCCGTTCTTCCTGAGCCTTACCGATCACCTTACACAATTCTTCTCCGGGAAGCCCTTTTTCCAACAGATATACCACCTTTTCCGGCTGTGCAGGAATTTTAAATCCGCTTTCCATAAGGAGAAGAATGATTCGCTCAAAGCCAATGGAAAATCCACAGGCAGGCACATCATTTCCGGTAAACTTTCCTACCATCTTGTCATATCTTCCGCCGCCTCCGCAGCTTCCTCCAAACTCCGGCATTGCAATTTCAAAAATAGTTCCCGTATAATAAGACATGCCACGTACCAGTGTAGGATCAAAAACAAGTTCGAAGCAATTATTCTGGGTAGCGCGCACACTTTCCACAATCTCATTAAGACTGACTTTCACTTCTTCCTCCAGAAAATCTCCCAGTTCTTCTGCCAGAAATTCCAATCCGTTATCTGCTGTTTCCAGTCCTTTAAACAAAGCAAGATATTTTTCAACATTTTCCTTGTGGAATCTATTTTCCAAAAGCTCTTCTTCCACACCGGCAAGTCCGATTTTATCCATCTTATCCAATGTAATAAACACACTGTCATAAGCAGACTCGTCAAACCCGCTGTATGCAGCCATTGCCTTTAAAATTCTTCTTTCATTAATTCTGATCTGAAAGTTTTTAAATCCCAGCCTTCCCAAAGTAGTGGTAGTAGCCAGAATCAACTCTATCTCCGCAAGATTAGAAGGCTCCCCTAAAATATCTATATCGCACTGCATAAACTGTCGGTAACGTCCTCTCTGAGGCCGGTCTGCCCGCCAGACATTTCCCATTTGAAGCGCCTTAAAGGGACTGGGCAGCTCATTTGCATGGTTAGAATAAAAACGTACAAGAGGCACTGTAAGATCATAGCGGAGTCCCCCGTCTACAAGATCCTTTTCACTTTCAGCTTTTTCCAGATTCAGCTTTTCTCCTCTTTTTAAAATTTTAAAAATCAGTTTTTCATTCTCACCGCCCTGCTTATTACTTAAGTTTTCAATATTTTCAACACATGGGGTTTCAATGGAGGTAAATCCAAATTCACCATAAGTTTTTTTAATCACACCTATCACATAATCGCGTATCTGCATTTCCTCAGGGAGAATATCTTTCATACCGGTAACCGGCTTTTTACTTAATGCCATAATTTTACTCCTTCATCATCAGGTATTATTTTAATCATTCTACATGTTTTCCCATTATATTGCAAGAATGAACTGTTACTTGCACTTCCTATTGTTATATATTATAATGTACAAAGTTATTTTGAGGAGAATTCAAGGAGGAATATACTATGTCATTTGAATTTATTAAAAAGCTGCCAACTCCTGACGAAATCAGAGAGCAATTTCCGGTTCCAACTCGTCTGGTTCAGTTAAAAAAAGAAAGAGATGCGGAAATACGCGATGTGATTACAGGAAAAAGCAATCGTTTTCTTGTAATTGTCGGACCTTGTTCCGCTGACAATGAAGACGCTGTATGCGATTATGTCACACGCCTATCTAAGCTGAATGATGAGGTAAAGGATAAACTGATTTTAATTCCCCGCATCTACACCAATAAACCCAGAACTACCGGCGAAGGCTACAAGGGAATTGTACATCAGCCTGATCCGGAACAAAAGCCTGACTTCCTTGCCGGATTAATCGCCATGAGAAAAATGCACATCCGTGCAATCGAAGAATCCGGTTTAACCGCTGCTGATGAAATGCTTTATCCTGAAAACTGGGGTTATGTATCCGATATTTTATCTTATGTTGCCATCGGCGCACGTTCCGTGGAAGATCAGCAGCACAGAATCGTTGTAAGCGGTTTTGATATTCCTGCCGGCATGAAAAACCCTACCAGCGGCAACTTAACAGTCATGCTTAACTCCGTACATGCATCCCAGCACCCTCATTCCTTTATCTATAGAGGATGGGAAGTACAGACCAACGGCAATGAACTTGCCCACACTGTTCTGCGCGGTGCAACAAACAAGCACGGCGGAAATATTCCCAATTATCACTATGAGGATTTAAATCTGCTGCTTACACTGTACAATGAACGTGACCTTAAGAATCCGGCTGCAATTATTGATACCAACCACAGCAATTCCAATAAGCAGTTTGAACAGCAAATCCGCATTGTAAAAGAAATTATGCATAGTCGTAAGTTAAGTCCTGATATTCACAAGCTTGTAAAGGGTGTTATGATTGAAAGCTACATTGAAGAAGGCTGCCAGAAAGTAGGCGGTGGTGTTTACGGAAAGTCTATCACAGATCCCTGTCTGGGATGGGAAGCTTCCAAACAGTTAATTTATGATATTGCAGAATACGAATAAACTAAATTCCCCCATCCTTTGTGACATCAGTCTTAAAAGATGGGGGATTATTATTTAATGCCTGGGATGTGCCTTGGCATACACATCTCTGATTCTGCTATGATTCATATTTGCATAAATCTGCGTAGTAGAAATATCTGAATGTCCCAGCATTTCCTGTACACTTCTTAAGTCAGCTCCATTTTCAACCAAATGCGCCGCAAAAGAATGACGCAGCGTATGAGGTGTAATATCTGCCACAATTCCCGCCTTTTTTGCATAGAATTTAACCAGCTTCCAGAATCCCTGCCTGCTCATAGGCTGTCCGGAACAATTTACAAATAAATATTCCGATTCTTTATCCTTTATCATACCAGCCCGGGTTCCCTCTAAATAGCGCAAAAGCGAATTCTTCGCTTCATTTCCAAAAGGAATAATTCGTTCCTTGTCTCCATCCCTGCAAAGCAGATAGCCCATCTGCAGATTAACATCCTCAATCTTTAAATGGATTAATTCCGTCACTCTGATCCCTGTTGCATACAAAAGCTCCAGCATTGCTTTATCCCGAATTTCTTTAGAAGAATTTCCAAGCGGCTGGTCCAGCAGTCTTACTACTTCATCTGTTGTAAGAATTTCCGGCATCTTTTTTTCAATTTTAGGTGCATGCAGTGTCTCTGCCGTATCCTCCATAACCATTCCTGTTTTAAACAAATAATGATAAAAAGCTTTCAGGGAGGCAATGTTCCTTGATATGGTTGCGGCAGAAAATTTATTTTTCTCTAAAAAAAGTATATAAGAATTCAAATTTGTGATAGTAATTTTTTTAACATCTTCTATTCCCTGCTGCTCCATGTAATTTCTAACCTTCATCAAATCTCTTCGGTATGACAGCTCTGTGTTTTCAGAAGTTTTCTTCACATTATGTAAATAAACTATGAATGCATTAATTTCCGTATTCATCTTAAAATTTGCTTCTCCTGCGGATTTAATCTTTATACAAAATATGTTTACATAAACCATGCTTTGTAACTATTATAATCAGAAAAAGTGAGAAAAGCAAATTCATTTTTTATCTTTTTTACGTATATTTCCATCAATTTCATCTTCTAAATACAATATGTCGGTAATACTAAATTATGTAAATACAACATGTTGTAAAAAAAAATTTTAAAATATTTTTACCAGATCTGAAATCAAAATTGGGTTAACATAACTTTCCAAAAAGCAGCCAATCAAAATAACAATCCATATCCATAAAAGAATAATTCCCTGATGCAGAAACTGTTGTTTTCTGCTTCTATAATATGGCGTCATTATGCTTCCTTTTATCTGTCCTTTGCTACAGTTTTCATAACACCACCCTAAAAGCATAACCTGGGCTGGTATCAAAAGCAATTGATGAGGAAACACACTTCCCAAAATCAAAAGCAATCCTTTTATTCCAAATCGTATGGTTGCTGCCGTAATTGTCATTCCTGCCAGCATTCCCTGCCAGACCACACAAGCATACACAGAAATCAGACCGATTCCGGTACTTGATAAAAGAATTAAAATAATTCCTGCACCCATTCGATGCCGCAATACATATTTCAAAAAACTTATATGATTGATTTCAATGTATTTTAGTCTGTTTATTGATGCAGTACTGAAAATTCCTGTTTCTGACAGAAACAATTCCGTTCCAAGATTCATAATCATAACACCCAGAAGAAAGCTGACTAAAAACAAATAGAACCAGCGTACATAAATACTGTTTTTTCCGCCCTTTAGCATTTCAAATCCTTTACTTCTTTTCTTTAAGCTATATATATGAAAAACAAGCTGTGCATATGCACAGCCTGTTTTAAAAATCTCTGTATAAAGTTATGCCCTCATGCACTTATCTTTGTAAGCCATAATCGCCGCAACCGTTTTAGAATCCTGAATTTCTCCGGCAAAAATCTTTTGTGTCAGCTCTTCCACCGTGTAGGCTCCTACCTGAACATACTCATCTTCATCCAAATGCTGTTTTCCTGGAGTCAAACCGGTTGCCAGATAAATATCTATCTTTTCATTACAAAAAGCCACTGTGGTATAAATACTAATCAGCATTTCCACATGATCCGCTTTATAGCCGGTTTCCTCCTCCAATTCCCGAATAGCAGCATCCATCGTAGGTTCATCAGCCGAATTCAAACCTCCCGCCGGAATTTCCAGCGTATAACGCTCCAGTGCATTCCTATATTGCCTTACCATAATCAGGCGCCCCTTATCATCCACAGGAACTACTGCCGCCGCACCTTTGTGTTTGATAAAATCCCACTTAACAACATTACCATTGGGTATCTGCATCGTATCCTGATAATAATCAATAATTGCCCCATGAGCTACCAGATCTCTTGCCACCCTCTTAAACTCTTCCATTTCACTATACTCCAAATACACTATAATATTTTGTTAATTATGAAGCAGTTTTTCTACACTGACCAGCTTAACACACAGTACAAACAAATCCGTTGCCACGGATAACTCCTCCGGCGAAGGAAATGTAGGTGCCAGACGAATATTACTGTCTTTTGGATCTTTCTTATAAGGATAGGTTGCACCTGCACCTGTAAGAATTACACCTGCTTCTTTACATTTCTCAACAATTGCTTTTGCACAGCCCTCCATTGCATCAAAGGAAATAAAATAACCGCCATTTGGATTGGTCCATGAACCAATTCCAAGACCTGCAAGTTCACTTTCCAAAACTTTTAATACCGCCTCAAATTTAGGGCGCATAATTGCCGCATGTCTTTTCATATGCGCTTTCATGCCATCAATATTCTTAAAATATTTTGTATGGCGGAGCTGATTTAATTTGTCATATCCAATTGTCTGAATTGTCATGGCAGCTTTAATCTGCTCTACATTTGCAGGAGATGTTACAATTGCTGCAATCCCTGCACCAGGGAAAGTTACCTTTGAGGTGGAACAAAACTCGTACACCATATCCGGATTACCTGCCTTCTCGCATTCGCCCAGTATCTCTAAAAGCTTATCACTTCTGTCTTCATATAAATCATGCACCGCATAGGCATTATCCCAGAAAATTCTAAAGTCTTCTGCTGCAGGTTTTAATGCAGCAAATCTTTTTACCGTTTCGTCTGAGTAGGTATAGCCCTGGGGATTAGAATATTTAGGTACGCACCAGATTCCCTTTACTGCAGAGTCCTCATTTACATATTTCTCCACCAAATCCATGTCTGGTCCGTCTTCCTTCATGGGAATATTTATCATTTCAATGCCAAATTGCTCTGTGATTGCAAAATGCCTGTCATACCCGGGAACTGGACACAAAAATTTTACTTTATCCAATTTGCACCAAGGTGTGTTTCCAAGCACTCCAAGCAGCATGGAACGTGCAATGGTATCATACATAACATTCAGACTGGAATTACCAAAAACAATTACTTTATCCGCTGAAACCTCCAGCATATCCGCCAATAACGTCCTTGCCTCCGGTATTCCATCCAAAAGCCCATAGTTTCTACAATCAACGCCTGTTTCTGTAGTGACGTCAGCATCTGAAATAACCATACCCAGGAAATCCTTTTCCATATCTAACTGGGCCGGTGACGGTTTTCCTCTGGACATATCCAACTGCAATCCTTTTGCTTTAGCTTCCTCATATTCTTTATGCAGCTGATCCTTCAATGCAAGCAGTTCATTTTCGCTTAATTCCCTATATGCCTTCATGGTGCATATCCTCCTGTTTTTATCTCTTATGGTATCTTTGGATAATTGTATACAATCCAGCGCCCATATTATTCTACTATAACATTCTTAAAGTAACAAGAGTTTTTTTCTTTTTTATATGTAAAATTATTATCACTGCCTTGCGGCGTTTAAAAAAACTTATCAGACTACAAATAAACGCAAAAAAGAGGGTTTCCTAAGTCATCGTGGACTTTAGGTTACCCTCTTATAACTCCAATTTATTTGGTAACTGAAGCAATTTTACTTTGCATAATCAATTACCCTTGATTCTCTGATCACATTCACCTTTATCTGTCCAGGATACTCAAGTTCAGCTTCAATCTGCTTGGAAATATCTCTGGCTAAAAGTATCATGTCAGAATCAGAAATCTGTTCTGGAACTACCATTACACGAATCTCTCTACCTGCCTGAATTGCAAAAGATTTATCTACTCCTTTAAAATTGTTTGTGATATCTTCTAATTGTTTAAGTCTGCTTGTATAAGTTTCAAGAGTTTCTCTTCTTGCGCCTGGTCTTGCAGCAGATATTGTATCAGAAGCCTGTACAATACATGCAATCAATGATTGAGGCTCAACATCTCCATGATGAGATTCTACCGCATTAATAACAACAGGTGACTCTTTGAACTTTCTGCAAAGATCAACACCCAGCTGAATATGTGAACCTTCCATCTCATGATCTACAGCCTTGCCTATATCATGCAGTAAACCTGCTCTCTTGGCCATTCTCACATCCAAGCCAAGCTCTGCCGCTAAAAGACCTGAAAGCTGCGCGACCTCTATGGAATGCTTTAATGCATTCTGTCCATAGCTTGTTCTGAACTTCATTTTACCAAGCAGTCTTACAAGTTCAGGGTGAATACCATGTACACCAACCTCTAAGGTTGCAGCCTCCCCTTCCTCTTTGATCATGATTTCAACTTCTTTTTGCGCTTTCTCAACCATTTCTTCAATTCTTGCCGGATGAATACGTCCATCTACGATTAATTTCTCAAGCGCAATTCTTGCCACTTCCCTGCGGATAGGATCAAAACCAGATAAAATGACTGCTTCCGGCGTATCATCAATAATCAAATCAACACCAGTGAGGGTTTCAAGGGTTCTAATATTCCTACCCTCTCTTCCAATAATTCTTCCTTTCATTTCGTCATTTGGAAGCTGCACTACAGAAATAGTAGTTTCGGAAACATGATCTGCCGCACATTTCTGTATAGCTGTAACCACGTATTCCTTTGCTTTCTTATCCGCTTCATCTTTGGCGCGATTCTCCATTTCCTTGATCATCACAGCCGTTTCATGTTTTACTTCATCTTCAACAATTTTTAATAAATATTCTTTTGCCTGTTCGGAGGTTAAACCAGAGATTCGTTCCAGTTCCTGTAATCTTTGTTCGTTCAGCTTTGAAATCTCAACCCGCTGCTTTGCAAGCTCGTCCTCACGAGCAGCAAGGCTGGCTTCCTTCTTCTCAATCGCATCTGACTTCTTATCAATGTTCTCTTCCTTCTGCTGAATTCTGCGCTCATAACGCTGCGCTTCCGCACGACGTTCCTTAATCTCCTTGTCCAATTCATTTTTGGTACGAATAGACTCTTCCTTAACTTCCAGTAAGGACTCACGCTTTTTGGTCTCAGCAGTTTTCAAAGCTTCATCAATAATTTCGCGTGCCTTCTCCTCAGCATTTCCTATCTTGGCTTCCGACACTTTCTTATAATACACGGTTGCCAGTATCCATGCTGTGGGAGCTGCCACTATCAGCGTAACGATGACTGCTATCAAAACTTGCATCATTTACAGGAGCACCTCCTTATTTAATTTTCATTGTACTATTATCTATATAGAATGTATTCACAGCATCAACATTCTAAAAGCAAATTACAACACTTAAATTTTAAACTTAAATGGTAGTTATGTCAAGTGAAAGTGCATTTCTTATGGTCTCAATTGCAAAACCCTTCCGATATAAAAATGCCATCATCTTCTGACTTTCCTGTAAAGTGGCGCTTTGAGGGAAAAAATGTTTTTTTTCCAATAATTTGATTATTTGCTCTTTCTCTATTTCTTGTCTGTCTTCTCCTACAACTTCCTCCCACGCTTCTTCCGCCATATCTCCTGAAATTCCTTTTCTGCGTAAATCAGCTATGATCCTGTTTTTGCTTTTACTTTCTTTATTATATTCAATAAAATCATATGCATACAAGCTATCATTGATATATCCAAAAGAAGCCACATAGTCTATTGCTTCCTTTATAATTTGAGGCGGGTATCCGCCTGTCTTTAACTTTTCCGTCAACTGCATAGTTGTATAAGTACGGCTTTTTAGAAGATTCATGGCCCGAAGCTTTGCTCGTTTGGGAAGTATTTTTGTCATGATTCCCTGATAGTCTTCTTCCTTAATCTCACAATTTTCTTTTATACCGTAAACTGACAATTCGCCTTTGTATAAAACAAAGGCGAATTCGCCATCTATTTCTATCTTCTTTCTTGATTTAGATACTTCAGTAATTTTTGTTACAATCATTTATTTCCTGCCTTCTAACCTTTACTGATGTTCCTACAGCAGTGTTATTTGTTAAATACTGCTTCTTTACTCTCCTTTAGTATTTTTAGATCCTTTAGCCGCCTTTCCACCTGGCTCAGTCTCCTTTCCGGCATCAGCCGGTGCCTCCTGAAGGCCATAATGCTCTCTTACTTTTTCCACGATTTCTGCAAAAATTTCCGGATTATCCTTTAAATACTGCTTCGTATTCTCGCGTCCCTGGCCAATCTTACTTCCACCATACGCATACCATGCACCGCTCTTGCTTACAATGCTTACCTCTGCTGCAAGGTCCAGCACATCCCCCACAACAGAAATGCCTTCTCCAAAAATAATATCAAATTCTGCTTCTTTAAAAGGTGGTGCGATCTTATTTTTTACTACTTTAACCCTTGTTCTGTTACCAATGACCTCACCACTTTGCTTGAGAGCTTCTATCCTGCGCACATCTAATCTTACAGATGAATAGAATTTAAGTGCACGCCCTCCAGTGGTAGTTTCAGGGCTGCCAAACATAACGCCCACTTTCTCTCTTAACTGATTAATGAAAATAACGGTACAGTTAGATTTACTAATCACCGCAGTCAGCTTACGCAATGCCTGGGACATTAATCTGGCCTGCAGCCCCACATGAGAATCACCCATGTCTCCGTCAATCTCTGCCTTGGGAACAAGTGCGGCAACAGAGTCAACCACCACAATATCAATGGCGCCTGATCTAACCATAGTCTCTGTGATCTCAAGTGCCTGCTCTCCATTATCAGGCTGTGATATATAAAGGTTGTCTACATCTACTCCTATATTTCTGGCATAAACAGGATCAAGTGCATGTTCTGCATCAATAAATCCGGCAATACCACCCCTCTTTTGAACCTCTGCAATCATATGTAAAGTGACTGTCGTCTTACCACTAGACTCCGGTCCATATATCTCAATAATTCTTCCCTTAGGAATTCCTCCAAGTCCAAGCGCCACATCAAGGCTCAAAGAACCGGTGGGAATGGTTTCCACATTCATGTGTGCGGATGAATCTCCCAGTTTCATAACCGCCCCCTTGCCAAACTGCTTCTCAATCTGTCCAAGTGCGGCATCTAATGCTTTTAATCTCTCTTCTCTTTCCATAATCAGTTTCTCCTTTGAGAACGTTTGTTCTAATTAACTATAAAACAAATGTTCGACTTTGTCAATCCTGTTTCTTATTTGTTTTCTAAAATCAGTATACTATTTTATATGTCCAATAAAACTCCCTCAATGGCATTTTCCTCCTTTCTTTACTTATTTATGCTTTGGATGTTTGGCTGAAAATGCCGGATATGCAAAGCAGATAAACGCGCTGCAGCAGAAGCCGCAGCTTGAATTTACTTTATCGTAACATATCATCTGCTCTTTGACAAGAAAAGGATCGTTTAAAATTTCTTTTGATATTTTAGATAATCCGGATAAGTAACTGTTACCCACCCATTATAATAATTAAATCCAACTTCCATTCCAATAGGAGTATAAAACAAAATAAGCTCATCTTCCGAATTAAGCATTTCCGTAATGTCCTGATCAGAATAATAATCCAGGGAACGGATTTCTCCATTCTGCTTTTCACATCTGTTCCTGAACTCAATGGAAAACTCATCATCAATATCAAGCAGATGGGAATTTGTAAGCATCATTCTGCTGTCCATGTCAACATTCACGGATACCACATAGCTTTCATAATAATCTCCGTTTAAATATCCACGCTCTACATATGCAATACTTAGAACATCCTCATCCATGTATGTCACATAGCTCTCTGCCTCAAACAAGAACGTGTCTTCATCTCCAACCCATTCCGTTACAGACTCTGCATAATCCTGTAGCAAATTCAGTTCTTTTTGAATTGCATTATTAACTCCCGTGAAATCAATTCCTTCGTCATTATAAAAGATTGGGTATACAATACTGAAAAAAACATTACTGTTTTCTCCAAAGGTTTCCTCATAAGTTTCAAACTCTCCCCAGTAAAATAAATCTTCTCTCAATTCATCATGAAATTCATAGTACTCAGAATTATTGCTTTCTCTGTCATAAAAATCCCGGCTGCCTGAGCGGTCTTCTCCGGCATTTCTATCTCTTTCATTCTCCCGGCTGCTTCTGCTGCCCTCTCTGCTACTATTTTCTTCATCACGTACATCATCTTCATTGGAGTCATTATAATCATACTGCTGATACCTGCCATTTTTAATGTTTGCCTCCAATATATTCCGGTTAAACTGCCATATGCTTATGTAAAATGAAATAATCAATATAACTCCCGCTGCAATACATCCACAAGCCAGTGCTGCAACTTTTCCTGCACTCCATTTTCCCTTCATTTTACTTCCCCCTTACATTCAGAACCACCAAAGCTTTCCCTTCCACCGCTTTTAAAGACAACTATAAAGAAGTTCCAGTGCCGCCTCAGTAGTCTGTTTTCTGATTGCCAGACGATCTCCTTTAAAGTGATTTTCAGTAACTTGAGTTATTCCATTTACACTACAGCCAATATAAACAAGTCCTACCGGCTTTTCCAAAGTACCCCCGTCAGGCCCTGCAACTCCAGTAACCGCTATGGCAGCCTCCGCTCCCGTCTGCCTTGCCGCTCCTTCTGCCATCTGCTGCGCCACTTGGGGGCTGACTGCGCCATATGTCAGCAGCGCTTCCTCCTCTACCCCTAAAAGCTTATGCTTGGCAGAATTGGCATAGGTTACAAAACCCGCATCGAACACCTCCGACACCCCTGCCACATTAACAAGAGAAGCTGCAATCATGCCGCCTGTACAAGACTCTGCGCAAGTAACATGCATTCCCTTTTCCCGCAGCTTTAAAATTACTTTTTCTTCCAAAGAAACACATTCTGTCATCTTATTTGCTTTCTTTCATTACATTCTTATTTTTAATCAGATAATCAATTAATGATACTACCGTCAGCACCACTGCAATCCATAATATAATCTGGGTAATCACATTCAGCATTTCCAAATCTGCAATTAAAAGACATACCGCTACCATCTGAAAAGTAGTTTTAAACTTGCCCCAGTAGCTTGCCGCAATCACCACGCCATTGTCCGCCGCAACCAGACGGAATCCACTGATAATAAACTCTCTGGCAATTATAATTATAACCATCCAGGACGGTATCTTATTCAGCTCAATCAAACAAATCAGTGCGGAACACACCAATAGTTTGTCTGCAAGGGGATCCATAAATTTCCCAAAATTAGTCACAAGATTATATTTTCTGGCAATTTTCCCATCCAAAAGATCGGTAAGGCTTGCAACAATAAATATGGCAAGTGCAATCCATTTGTCATAGGATGTAATTGGAATCAGCAAAAAAATAATAAAAAAGGGAATTAATATCACCCGAAATATGGTAAGTTTATTTGGCAGATTCATTTTATTTATCCTCCAATTCCGCCGAACCGGCATCTATTTCTCCAATTAAATCATATTCATTAGACGCAGTTATGACTGCTTCGACGAAATCCCCGCTTAAAAACTGTCCTTTAGAATTTATAAATAAATAACCGTCTATGCCGGGGGCATCCTTATAAGTACGTGCCACATATACATTCTCCTCTTCCATGCGGCCTTCTATCATTGCTTTTACTTTTCTTCCCGTCATCTCCCCTGCGGCATCAAAAGCAATTTCCTGCTGCAGTTCCATGATCTCGTTCCTGCGTTTTTCTTTTATGGTTTCTTCCACCTGATCGGGCATTTCTGCCGCCGGTGTATCCTCCTCCTCGGAATAGGTAAACACTCCTAACCGGTCAAACTCCATCTCATTTACAAAGTTCAAAGTATTTTCATGGTCCTCATCTGTTTCCCCTGGAAATCCTGCTATAAGCGTTGTCCTAATACATATATCAGGTATCTGCTCCCGAAGGGTGCCTATAATCTGTTTGATCTGGGCTGCATTGGTTCTTCTTCCCATACGTTTTAGAACCGCATCACTTCCGCTCTGCACCGGAATATCCAGATAATTGCAGATTTTATCTTCCTCCTTAATTACCTGTATCAGTTCCTCCGTAATTTCTTCCGGATAACAGTACAAAACCCGAATCCATTCAATCCCTTCAATTTTACACAATTTTTTAAGTAGTAAAGGAAGGGTTTTCTTTCCATATAAATCTGATCCATAAAGGGTGGTTTCCTGTGCCACAAGGATCAGCTCCTTTACCCCTTTTTCTGCAAGTTCTTCCGCTTCTTTAAGAAGATCTTCCATGGGAATGCTGCGGTAATTGCCTCTCACCTTGGGAATAATACAATAAGTACAATGTTTATTACATCCTTCCGCTATTTTAAGATATGCATAATACCCGCCAGTAGTAACTACACGCCTCATTCCTCCTGCAGGAGCTTTATCCAAAGTTTCCATATGATTCTTAGATTTTCCACTTAAAACTTCTTCTAATGCCTGAGCGATGCTTAAAATGGCCGTGGTTCCTAAAATAGCATCTACTTCCGGAATTTCTGTTTGTATCTCTTCCTTGTACCTCTGCGCAAGGCATCCTGTTACAAGCAGCGCTTTGATTTGTCCGCTTTTTTTTAACTCCGCCATATCAAGTATGGTATTAATGCTTTCTTCCTTCGCATCGTTAATGAAACAGCAGGTATTGACCACTACCACATCAGCTTCTGCTTCATCATCTGTAAAGAAATAGCCTTTTTCTGCAAGCAGTCCCAGCATTACTTCCGAATCCACAAGATTCTTATCACAGCCTAAAGAAACAAATAGTATATTCATAATTTTACCTCTATTTTAAGGAAACGCTGCCACACTTTGCGTGACAGCGTTGTTTAACATAAAGATGGCTGGCAAAGCCTGGCATCCGTTGTTTTATATCCTGTAACAGGTTTTAAGCTTCTTCCTCGTCAGAAAGAATTTTAATCTTTCCCTGATTTAATTCTTCCACTGCTACGGAAAGAGGTTTCGCGCCCTTAGCGCTTACCAGCGCTTCTTCTCCTGAAATAATTTGTCTTGCTCTTTTTGCAGTTGCCATTACGATAGAATATCTGCTGTTAACAACAGGAGCTTCCCCCGGTTCTACCTCGCTGTTTACTACTTTCATTAAATCTGAATAAGATGGATGTAACATTTTTTCTCCTTTCAATATTGGAAGCGTTAAATCAATTCTTCCAGTTCTTTTCTCATATTATTAATGAACTCCTCATTCCTATTTGGAGTAAAGTGGGCTGCTAAAATCAGCGAATGCATTTCATCAACACATTCCTCCAATTTATCATTAATCACTATAAAGTCATACTGCTCAATGCCTTCTGCTTCCTCTGTGGCACGCTTTAATCTTTTCTGAATCACCTCAGGGCTTTCCGTTCCTCTTCCTTCCAGACGCTTTTTCAGCTCTGCTGCTCCAGGCGGCATTACAAACATTAAAAGTGCCGTAGGAAATTTTTCCTTGACTTTAAGCGCACCTTGTATCTCTATTTCCAGAATCACATCCTTGCCCTTTTCAAGCTGTTTCTCCACGTAATCTCTGGGTGTTCCATAATAATTGTCACAATAAGAAGCATACTCAATCAATCCTTCCTGACTGATTTTTTCTTCAAAAACTTCTTTGCTTACAAAAAAATATTCTTTGCCTTCTTCCTCTCCGGCGCGGGGGCTTCTCGTGGTCATTGACACTGACAATGCATAGTTATCATAAGTACGCACCAGCTGTTTCATCAACGTCCCTTTTCCGGCTCCTGAAAATCCTGAGACGACAATCAATATCCCCTTATGTTTCATTTTCATCTCTGCTTTCCGCCTGAGCTCTCTGGGAAATAGTTTCCGGTAAAAGTGCTGAAAGTACCAATTGACTATTTTCCATCACAAGCACGGCTTTTGTTTTTCTCCCCTGTGTTGCATCAATAGCAGTTCCGGCTTCCTTTGCCTTCTGTACCAGACGTTTGACCGGTGCAGAGTCAGGACTGACTATAGCAATGATTTTTCCGGCATTTACTATGTTGCCAAACCCTATATGAATCAGCTTATTCATGAATATTTCCTTACCTGATTATTTTATTCAATGTTCTGAATCTGCTCTCTGACCTTCTCAATTTCAGTCTTTAATTCTATTGCCCGATTGGAAATTTCAAGATCACTTGATTTAGACAAAATCGTATTTGCTTCCCTGTTCATCTCCTGTGCAATAAAATCCAGTTTTCGCCCAATGCTTCCTCCCTGAATGAGTGTGTCTTTGGTTGTTTCAACATGACTCTTTAACCGGACCAGTTCTTCATCCACACAAACTCTGTCTGCAAATATGGTAACTTCCATTAAAAGCCTGTTTTCATCCACCTTGGAATCAGCAAGCAGATCCTTCACCTTTTCTTCCAGCTTTTGCCTGTATTCCGTAATAATCTGAGGAGAGCGCTCCGTAATAAATTCCACATGAGCCAGCATTCCATCCAGCTTTTCAATTAAGTCATCCCTTAAATGCCCGCCCTCTTTAATTCTGGCCTCCACAAAGCCTTCTGCCGCTCCTTTTATTGCCTTATCTAAAAGCAGCCACAGCTTTTCTTCATCAATGGTCTGCTCCTCCATAGTAAGCACCTCGGGATACCTGGAGAGACAGGATATCCTCACATCATTGTCTAACGAAAAATCTTCCGCCATCCGGTTTAGATATTTCATGTACTCTGCTGCCAATTCTTTATTATACTTCACACAGACATTGGATTCTGTATAGTCCTCGTAAGTAATGAAAATATCCACTTTTCCCCTCTGGATATAGTTCTTTAATTCACTCCGGATTGCCGCTTCAAAAAAGTTAAGCTTTTTGGGCATCTTAATATTTACATCCAGATATCTGTGGTTTACTGACTTCATTTCCACTGTGATTTTCCGGTCGGCTTCCTGTACTTCACATCTGCCAAACCCCGTCATGCTTTTTATCATATCGTACCTTCTTCTTCCATTTCCATAATCACAAAATGAAAAGCCCCACCTTCCCACTTTGCGTATTCTTATCTATTATAAAGTAATCCAACAATGTAGTCAAGCAATTGCAAAGAATCTCCATATCATGTACAATAAAAGTCAGTAAAGGAGTATAAACTATGGCATTTGACGGTATTACAGTTGCAAATATAGCAAAAGAATTAAATGATACACTTACCGGCGGACGAATCTACAAAATAGCCCAGCCTGAAAATGATGAGCTTCTTCTCACCATTAAAACCACTGACGGGGGGCAAAAGAGGCTTCTTATTTCCGCCTCCGCCTCCCTTCCACTGATCTACCTCACGGAAAAAAATAAGCCAAGTCCTATGACTGCACCTGGTTTTTGTATGCTACTTAGAAAGCACCTGCAAAATGGACGGATTACAAAAATTACCCAGCCAGGGCTTGAACGGATTCTTCATATTCATATAGAACATTTAGACGAAATGGGCGATTTGTGTCAAAAGCGCCTTGTTGTGGAAATTATGGGTAAACACAGCAATATTATTTTTATTAATGACCGGAATATGGTTATTGACAGCATCAAACACATCTCCGGCATGGTCAGTTCCGTCAGGGAAGTTCTTCCGGGCAGGGATTATTTTGTGCCACTGACACAGGACAAAGCTGATCCTTTCATTCTTACTTTGGAGGACTTCAAAAAACGCATTACAGGTAAAGCCATGCCTATATACAAAGCGCTTTATTCTGCCTATACCGGCTTATCTCCTGTTATTTCTCATGAAATCTGTACAAGAGGCGGACTTGATGGAGACTGTTCCACTGCATTTTTTTTAGAAAGCCCCGAAGGAGAAACTATGCTTTCCGCCCTGTATCAGGCTTTTGAGAAAATTATGAAACAGGTAAAAGATAGGGATTTTTCTCCCAATATTGTTTATGAAAACGGGAATCCCGCAGAATATGCCTCCATACCGCTTATTTCTTTCGGGAAAGCTGACCGGCGTGATTTTTCCTCTATCTCAAAACTTCTTGAATCTTATTATGCGGAAAAGAATCAGCTCTCCCGCATCCGCCAGAAATCAGTAGATTTGCGCAAGATCGTTCAGACTGCCCTCGAGCGGAATATAAAAAAATATGATCTTCAGCTTCGGCAGATGAAGGATACGGAAAAAAAGGACAAATACCGCATTTATGGTGAACTTTTAAATACCTATGGTTATCATGCTGCTCCCGGTGCTGCTTCTATGGAAGCGGAAAATTATTACACCAATGAAATGATTACCATTCCACTGGATCCTCTTTTAACGCCTTCTGAAAATGCAAAAAAATATTTTGATAAATACGGAAAGCTTAAGAGGACCTATGAGGCTCTTTCCACTTTAACCCTTGAGGTAAAGGAAGAAATTGATCATTTGGAATCTATCCAGACCGCCCTTGACATTGCACTTCTTGAAGAGGATCTGATTCAAATCAAAGAAGAATTAATTGAAAGCGGTTATATCCGCAGAAAAAGCGGCTCTAAAAAAATAAAATTTACCAGCAAACCTTTTCATTATATCAGCAGTGAAGGTTTTCACATATATGTAGGCAAAAATAATTATCAAAATGATGAACTTACCTTTAAATTTGCCAGTGGAAATGACTGGTGGTTTCATGCGAAAGGAATACCCGGTTCTCATGTAATTGTAAAAACCAATGGAAAAACTCTTCCAGATGCAACCTTTGAAGAAGCGGCAAGGCTGGCGGCTTACTATTCCAAAGGCAGATTACAGGATAAAGTTGAAATTGATTACCTTGAAAAAAAGAATGTAAAAAAGCCAAATGGCAGTAAACCGGGATTTGTGGTGTATTATACCAATTATTCCATGATGATCGATTCTGATATATCAAAAATCAACCTGGCTGTGGATTAAAATCCTCTCATTAAAAATAACGGATGATGCGTTCTGCATTCCATCCGTGTGCAAAAAAAGGCTGCCATAAACGCTGACAGCCTTTCTTAACAGCCTGTTGCCTGCTGCTTTTCTTAGAGAGTTCCGCTGGTAAACAGGCTCTTCACATGATCTACTTCTTCCTGTGTAGCCTTGGATGCGGGCACATAATATGATTTTTCTCTTGCAATCTGATACAACTCTTCCTGTGACTGTTCACAAGCGTTCCTGAACTGCTTTAAGGTCTGTTTCAGTTCCTTGTTTTCTGTCTGGGCAATCATCTCTCCAAAACGAACCAATTCTCCATTGATACCAGTCAGTGTATCCGCTACCATTGTTTTTTCATTCATCTGCATCATTTTCACCTCCTACTGCAAAAACTTCATCAACTGAGTTTTGTTTTCCATTGCTGACTTAGCGCCTTTTTCAAAGAACTGCTTCACCTGTGTGTCAGATGCACTGGATGCATATTCTTTCATTTTGCAGTGTGATACGTCGTAACCGCCAATCAAATGACGCAGATTTTGTAAATCAAGTTCCGATAAATTTGCCATAATAAAATACCTCCTGAAAATATTGTCACATTCGACGTTTTTATTATTTCCAGAAGGTTTTATTCTATACTGACATTTTATTCATCCAGCCAATAGTCATCATCATTTTCGTCTATTGATTCTAATACTTTTTTATTTTTTGAAATTTTTTGCTGATCATTTTTCTTTTTTGCCCCCACAGATTTCTTTCCTGAATTTTTTACTTTTCTAAAATCTTTTTTCTTCATTATACCGGTTTTCTGTGCAATACCAACCAGCATATATCCCTTGGGCATACTGCGCAGTTCCTCCTCTGAAACCGCATTCCAGCGTATGATCAAAATAAAATATACGCTCATTCCCACCATAATTGCAATTGCAAGCGCAATGATATTGATTTTACAGAGATAGTAAAGCCCCTGATAAGTGCCGAAAGCTGCTGCTCCCATAATAGTAGACGCAACAACCGGTCTTATAAAAGTTTTGTCAACTTCCTGACGGTACTGTAAATGCCTGTGAATTGCTATCTGATTTAAAACACACAAAATAAAAGAATATAATACTGTGGAAAAAACATAATAAAACAAACTATATTTTTCATTCAAAAACAGCATCATCAAAATCATAACCGCCGCATGGATTATTACTGACGCCGTAGCATTTATAATAGGCGCATTCATCCTTCCAACAGACTGTAAAATTGCCTGTGTTAAAGTGGAAAGTGCATAAAAAATAATGCTCACCGCCATGCTAGAAAGCAGCATGGAAGAAATCTCAAGGGATGCCGGCTGGGGAAAAATAACCAACATAACAGGTTTTGCCAATACCCCAATTCCTACTGCACATGGAATAGAAATTAACATGGTAACCTTTACCGACTTTGCAACCTTATTTTTAACCCCATCCAAATATCCTTGTGCAAAATCACTGGAAATTCCTGGTATCAAAGCTGTCGCCATTGCAGATGCCATTGCAATGGGAATGTTGGAAATCTTCGTCCCCTTTGAAATTGCACTTAAATCGGTGGAAACCGCTGCTTCTCCTATTTTTCTGACGCCCATCATAATTTGTTGATAAATAGTATTGTCCAAAAAATTTGTAATATTATATATACCCGTACTTATAATAAAAGGCGTAACCACCATCAGAATCATTTTAAAAATATCGCCATATGATTCATCTATATGTCCCGTATCCCGTTCAATTCTTCGGCGGATAGTCTTTCTGTTTAATGCATATACCCCCACCATAAATAAAAGTCCGGCCAAGACTCCGGCACCTGTCCCAATGGTTCCTCCTGCAGCTCCAAAAGAAGCCTGTGTGGTGGTATTTTGATCTGCTGCCATATTTACCATTACATAGGCCATGCCTATACTCACACCTGCATTTACAAGCTGCTCTAAAATCTGAGACACGGAAGTCTGAACCATAGTTTTATGGGCTTGAAAATACCCACGCAAAACCCCCAGTATCCCGCTAAAAAAAATAGTAGGCGCAAGCACTTTTAAAGGCAGTACCGCGCTGTCCATCTTTACCAGAAGTCCGGCTCCAAAAAACACAAATAAGCTGGCAATACCACCGACTACCAGCACATAAATAAATGCACAGCAGAAAATCCTGTGTGCATTTCGATATTCTTTTGTTGCCAGCCTCTGTGCAATCACCTTGGAAACTGCCGACGGAATGCTGTAGGAAGATATTAGCAAAATAATGCTGTACGCGTAATATGCACTATTGTAATATCCGTTTCCTTCATCTCCAATGATGGCAACCAACGGGCGATTGTACAAAAGACCAATAATGCGGACGATGATTCCGGCAAAAGCCAGAATCCCCGCCTGCAATATAAAACTGTCTTTCTTTTTGCTGTTAGACATTGCTGCTGCTCTCCAAAACGTAACCGTTCAGTCTTCTCCATACACAAAAGCGTCTGCTGCTATCCAATCAGCCAATCATACATTTCCTGATACTTAGCTGCTGAAACATTCCATGAAAAATCAGCCGCCATAGCTCTGTCTACAATCTTGTTCCACTCACGCTTCCTGTCGTAGTAAATCTTTTCTGCATAGCGGATCGTATTCAGCATTTCGTGTGCATTATAATTCACAAAGGAAAATCCTGTTCCTGTTCCTTCAAATTCATTATATGGCTGTACTGTGTCTTTCAGTCCTCCTGTTTCCCGTACGATCGGTACTGTTCCGTAGCGCAGGCTCATAAGCTGGCTTAATCCGCAGGGTTCAAACAAAGATGGCATAAGGAACGCATCACACGCCGCATAAATTTTATGAGATAATGCTTCTGAATAGTATATGTTTGCAGAAACCTTATTATTATATTTCCAGTCAAAATGCCGGAACATATTCTCGTATCTTTCTTCTCCCGTACCAAGTACAACAATCTGCACACTGTCCTGGCACAGTTCATCCATCACATAGGCAATCAGGTCAAATCCCTTTTGGTCTGTCAATCTGGACACAATACCAATCATAAACCGTTTATCATCCTGTTCCAAACCAAGTTCTTCCTGAAGTGCGCGTTTATTTTTGATCTTTTCTTTACGGAAATTAACTGCATTATACTTATAATCTATGTATTTATCTGTTTCGGGATTGAACTCTTCATAGTCAATTCCGTTTACAATTCCCCGAAGAGAATTGCTTCTGGCGCGCATCAAACCGTCTAACTGCTCTCCATAAAACTCTGTCTTAATTTCTTCTGCATAAGTGCTGCTCACAGTGGTAACCGCATCTGCATAAACAAGTCCGCCCTTTAAAAGATTTGCATCTTTAAAAAGCTCCAGTTTATCGGGTGTAAAATAATAAGAAGGAAGTCCTGTAATATCCTGTACCTCCTTGACACTCCATTTCCCCTGGAATTTCAGGTTATGAATTGTCATAACAGATTTAACGCCGCGGTAAAATTCATTTCCCTGGAAACGTTCCTTTAAATATACCGGAATCAAACCTGTCTGCCAGTCATGACAGTGAATCAAATCCGGTCTGAAGTCAATTACCGGCAAAATAGATAATGCTGCTTTTGAAAAGAATGCATACTTTTCAATTTCAAAAAGTGCATTATCACTATATGGCTTAAAGCCATTGAAAAACATTTCATTGTCTATGAAATAGTACTTTACCTCATCCACTTCCGCATACATGATGCCTACATATTCATTTTTCCAGTGAAAATCCATATAAAAATGAGTCACATAGCTCATTTTATCTTTCATTTCCTGTGTCATGCAGGTATATTTGGGAAGAATTACCCTCACATCAAAATACCGCTTGTCGATGCATTTCGGAAGCGATCCGACTACATCAGCCAATCCGCCTGTTTTAATAAATGGAACACCCTCAGAAGCGACAAAAAGTATCTTTTTCATCACAAACCCTCCAACAATTATTGTTACTAAGTATTATACAACATACTCACGTCCAATAAAAGTAAAATTTAGGTTTTTTACAGTTCATCGGTGAATGCAGACAGCTGAACTATATTTAGCGGTGCTGAAGTCTTATTTTATCTGCAATCAATGCAATAAATTCCGAATTAGTGGGTTTTCCCTTTCCCATATTTATGGTATAGCCGAACATGGCATCCAAAGTTTCCATTCTTCCTCTGTTCCATGCCACCTCAATTGCATGCCGGATGGCTCTTTCAACGCGGCTTGCGGTTGTCTGATTTTTTCTTGCAATAGTGGGATACAATACTTTCGTGATTGATCCAAGCATATCAGGATCTTCCACACACATCATAATCGCTTCCCTCAGATACTGATAACCTTTTATATGCGCTGGAACACCAATCTCATGAATCATGTCCGTTACATCTCTTTCCAGATTGTATCCTGACTTCTTGTCCGATACTTCCATGCTCTCTTTAGGCAAAACGGTTTTACTGCCGGAAGGAACCGTGATCATAATTTGAAATTCACGATCCATGTGTATCAATTCTCCCAATATTTTATATACCTTTTCTGTATCATTAGCCATCGACAAATTTAACTGCTCCATCATTTTCCCTCCATATCTCGCAAATATTGCTATGAATTTATTATAAAAAACATTATATGGCAATTCAACTGTCATTCATCGCGCAATTTTTGCCTGGTTGTCGGGAAATCTGTCATATCAATTATAGCAGTTCCATTTTCACTGTCATTTCACTTTTACACCCATGAGATTGAAGCTTTTTTTCAACCTTTTCTACATGAATGTCTGCCATGCTTCCACAAATAAGCGGAATCATTGGCGAAAGGTGTCCCACATCCGCATCCATAATAACAGGCACTTTATGTCTTAATGCATAGGGAAGGACTGCCTGATAATGGTCAAGCCCCATTATTTCCTGTCCATGACAAACCGGTCTGCCAAATAAAAAGCCCTTCACATACCGGAACCATCCAGCCTGTTCCATCTGCCACATAGCCCTTCGTATTCCAAATACATTCAAATCACAGGCTTCCAAAAACCAAATAAATCCGTCTTCCTTATACTTTTCCGTAAAATCCTTTACCCTGTCAAATTTGGTGCCAAGAAGGTTTACCAGGCAATCCATACAGCCTCCAATAAGGCGCCCGTTCATGCTGATCCTGTCCGTCTCCACCATCTGCCAGTTTTCTTTTTCCGCCTGTTGTTCAGGGTAAAAAGTTCTAAGCTGTAACTCTTCCGTACAATGATAAGGAGCAAGGGGATGCTCTTCATCTTTGATTCCATCCCGTTCCCACTTTCCATAGCTTTTAAACAATCTTTTTTCACCTGTAATCAGTGACATAGCATCAAAAACAGCAGGATGCCAGGGCTCCATTCCAAAACTTCCCGCACAGGGACCGTAAATGGACGCTGTGTCGCAAAGAGTGGTAAGCAGAAAGGTCATATTGGTGTTATCAGAATATCCCATATACCATTTGGGATCTGCCTTTTTAATTGCTTCAAAATCCACATATTCTAATATTTCGCACATCAATTCCCCGCCCCCGCAGGAAATTAGCACGTCATTTTCTTTTCTCAGGTAGTATTTTGTAAGCTCCTCTCCACACTTTTCCGGCGTATTGCTGATGCCGATTCCTTTATCAGCATAGCAGTTGGGGCCTAAATCAAATTGATAGCCTGATGTTTCCCATTTGCAGAGAGCATTTTGAAACGCCTCTTTGTAAGGCGATGTGGCGCATCCGCAGGAAGGGGCAACAAAGCCAATGGTTCCTTTTTCTTTCAAAAACTCAGGGTATTTCATTCTTCTTCTCCTTTTTACATAAAACAGCAGTGCATTCACATTTATTCTAATTTAAACTGCAAATTGCACTGCTGCCTGTTATCTCATCTTATTTTCGTTAAAGCTTAAATCTTAATCAACTCATACTCCCTGCTTCCAATTCCAATTTTTTCCGCATGTTCCAGAGAGCTTTTCCAATTTGTGGAAGGCGCTGAGTCCGTAAAATGGTCATGGTGGACATGAGGCATTCGGTCTAACTGGCTGCCTGCAATTACCGGCTGCCTGTTTACTGCATCGGCACAGGCCATATCCAGTGCCACAGGATCAAATGAAGCAAACATTCCAACATCCGGCACAATGGGAATATCATTTTCCGCATGGCAGTCGCAGTTAGGAGAAACGTCTATTACAAGGCTGATATGAAAATGCGGCCTGCCCTGCAAGACTGCTTTGCTGTATTCTGCAATTTTACAATTTAAGATGTCATTGCTTTCATCAGTGGCAGGACATACCGCATCCATTGGACACACACCAATGCATCTTCCACAGCCTACACATTTATCATGATCAATAGATGCTTTTCCCTCAGAAATACCTGGTGCATCATGGGCACATATTTTTATGCATCTTCCGCAGCCTACACATGCATCTTCGTTTATGTAAGGTTTTCCGGCACTGTGCATCTCCATCTTTCCGGCCCTGGAGCCACAGCCCATACCAATATTTTTAAGGGCTCCGCCAAAACCTGTTGCCTCATGACCTTTAAAATGATTCAGGGAAATAACAATATCCGCATCCATAACGGCGCGTCCGATCTTTGCTTCTTTAACATATTCACCACCTTCTACAGGCACCAGTTCTTCATCTGTTCCTTTAAGTCCATCTGCAATAATCACATGGCATCCCGTTGAAAAAGGAGAAAAACCATTGGTATATGCTGCATCCAAATGATCCAACGCATTTTTTCTTCCACCAACATAAAGAGTGTTACAATCAGTTAAGAAAACTTTTCCTCCCTGTTCCTGCACCACTTTAACTACAACTGCCGCATAGTTAGGGCGAAGGTACGCAAGATTTCCCGGCTCTCCAAAATGTATTTTAACAGCAGTATATTTGTTTTTAAAATCAATATTTTCCATGCCGGCAGTTTTAATCAGCCTCTCCAGTTTCTGCGGAAGGTTTTCCGTAAAAGAAGTCCGTAGATCTGTATAATATACTTTTGATTTTTCCATAGTCCTCTCCTTATTTTTAATATACTCTTCTCCATAAGTATAATACAGGTGAAATTTTTATTCCAGAAGAATTTCAATTGATTCCTATCCTTGTAAATTCTGGCTCCCCTCTGAATAATAGCTCCCCCGGCACCGTCTCATCCAATTACCTTTTAGATAATAGACCGCAAATAAAACAGATGTCACCGTCCAGGTAAGCGGGTAGCTGAAAGCAACCGTAGAAATCTCCGGGCGCAGTGGAACCACCACCAGTATCCACACCACTCGCAGCAGGCAGACGCCGACTCCTGTCATAAGCATGGGCGGCAGTGCATCTCCACAGCCTCTTGTGGTGCCGCCTAAAATCTCAATGCAGATATAGGTTATGTAACTGGGCGAAATCACCCGCATCATCTTTAATCCTATCTCCACTACACTTGGATCATCCGTAAACATATGGAAGAAGAATCTGCCTCCGGTAAGCACAATCACACTTAGAAGCAGGCTGGTAAATGCCGCCATCCCCAGGCAGATCCGCACACTTTTTTTAATCCGGTCATATTTTCCCGCTCCGAAATTTTGTCCTGCAAAGGTTGTGATTGCAACACCATATGCTGCCACAATCATCCAGAAAATACCATCCACCTTACCATAGGCTGTCCATGCTGCTATCGTATCTGTTCCAAAAGAATTAATGCTGGACTGAATAATCAAATTTGATAAAGAATACATAGTGGACTGGATTCCTGCCGGCAGTCCAATACGTATGATATTATGCAAAAGCATGGGCGAAAAGCGAATCTCCTTCAGGTACAGTCTGTAAGAATCCTGTGATCTTAATAAAACAACTATTACCATAAGCGCACTGATTACCTGGGACAACACGGTAGCTACCGCTACGCCCACTACCCCCATTTTCAATACCGGTACAAAAAGAATATCCAGTATAATGTTGGCAATACAAGATAAAATTAAAAAGTAAAGAGGATGTTTGGAATCCCCCACAGCTCTTAAAATTCCTGCTCCCATGTTATAAATCAGGGAGGGGATAACCCCAAGAAAGTAAATCCTCATATAAATGGCAGAAGGGATAAGAACATCATTCGGCGTATGCATTGCCCTCAGGGCTACTCCCGAAAAAAGAAGCCCTAACAGCATAATAACCACACCACCTGCAATAGAAAGTGCAATAGCTGTATGGACTGTCTTTTTCACATCCTCCTGCTTTTTTGCGCCATAATACTGGGAAATAATTACAGCTGCACCGGAGGAAAGTCCGGTAAAGAAGCCAATCAGCAAATTAATCAGCGTAGCTGCCGGTCCGCCCACTGCCGCAAGTGCTTCCTTTCCCACAAACTTTCCCACGATCACTGCATCCGTGGTATTATAAAGCTGTTGAAAAAAAGTTCCAAATAGAATCGGAAAAAAGAACAGAAGAAGCTGTTTCCAGATTACGCCTTCCGTTATTTGATTAGAAATCTGATGACTGCCTGTTTTCATACCTTCCCCCTTGGTGAGAATTTTCAATATCCTTTCCGACAATCATTATATTCTTTTATTGAAGCGCCTTCAAGTAAAACTCTCCTCCAACACGAAAATCCATTTCTTAATCAGGCAGAACATTCCTCCTAAGACTGGTATAAGCCAGCAGTATATAAACGCCATAAATAAGGAAAAACAAGCCCATTGAAATTCCTGCAATCACTGCCGGACTGCTCCCACCTACCATAATCCCCGGCTCAACTAAACCGGCTAAGTTAACAATAAAAGGAACGCTAACCAATATAGGCGGTATTGCCGGCATAGCATAATAAATGGCAAATTGCTTTCCAAGCGTCTTACTTATTTCCCTTCGTTCCATCCCCAGTTTGCGAAGCAGTTCAAACTGCTCTCTATAATGTTCTGTTTCACTAAGCTGTTGAATTGTAAGAATAACAGAAGCTGTCATGATAAGCACCAGTGCCAGATAAAACAATGGAAATATCATCATCGCTGTCATAACCGCCACATCCGCTTCTTCCTTTGCCTTACTATAAAAATTGGTATTGTCGTATCCATAATATTCCCACTCTTTATAAAGCAGCTGTTCCAAATCATCATATTGTTCTTCGCTTACCTGCTCTTTTGTCAGAGCAGTATACATTACATGGCTGACAGGACAGCTTTTTGCCGCTTTGTCAGAAACCACTATAATAAATCCAAATCCGTTTCCGCTGTTTCCATACAAATGTTGGGCAAAAGTCTCCGTATTAATTTCTTTTAGTGTAAAAGTCTCTCCTCCAAAAGAAATCCTCTGATTCCAATTCTTTAATGCTTCTTCCACATAGGGCTGGCAGTGGATTAAATATTGTTCCTCATTTAGCGTTACCGGCGGATATCCTAACATGTCCCGGAGTAAATCATAGTCACTCTTTGCCATAACAGGATCATATTCATAAATACGGTAGTATCCTGTATTCGCCGCCACATAATCAGTCATATCGTCATTATCTGATAAGTAAATATTATACTGCCAGTAATCCTTTATAAAAATATTTTCCATTATATAATTTTGGCAGGCTTTAAATGCTTCTTCATTCTTATCGTTGGCACTTAAAATCAGATCAAAGCAGCTATTAGGCTTTGTCCTGTTTTGCATAATGGAACGGAAAATCATTCCGGTTCCCTCCGAAATAATGCAGGCTGTAAAAAGAAGGGCAATTGTCGCCATAATAATCCCCATTGAGGCCAGTTTACTGGTAAGCGTCCGAAACACAAGTAAGTTTTGGTTTTGGTATTTACATGCAGGCCGCTTGTCAAAAAAAGCCGGAACCCCGGAAGCAAAACTTAAGAAAAATCCATAGAGAAAGGCAATAATGCATCCGGCGCCAATCACTCCAGGCAGCGTTCCTCCTGTCATAAGTAAAGAAGTTCCCAAAATACCAATTATAATAGAAACAGTAAAAATTTTACGTCGTCTGCTGCTCGTCCTGATCACTGCATCCTCGTTTTGTTTATCAAAATAAATAAGGTCATGGATTTTCATCCGGCGGATACGTCTCCGGCTTTTCATCTGGGCAAACAAATAAATAAATAAGAAATAAACTAAAGTCAGTCCTACCGCTTTTACAGAGAAGAAAAATGAGAAAAAATAAGGTATTCCAAACAACGCAAATATAATGGCCTGAAGAACCTGAAACAAAAAATTTCCCAAAAGAATTCCTATTACCAGCGCACAACCTCCCACTACCATATTTTCAAGAAAAAATAATCTGGCTACCTGTTTATTTTCCAATCCAATTAAAACATAAAGCCCAAACTCACGGCTGCGTCTGATAAGCATAAAATTTGTAGTATAAGAAACCAGCCAGCTAATGATACAAACCACCACAATACTGGCTAAAATGATCATACCCGGCATCTGCACCATTTTTTTTGACAGGTTTTGCACTTCCGTAGAAAAAATCAGTCCATTAAAGGCATAAATCAAAGCTGCCACCATGATAATCGTGAAAAAGTAAACCAGATAGTCTCCTGCCTGACGTTTTGCATTACGAAGGGATAATTTAGATAACGTCACTTATATCACCTCCCAGCAAAGCCAGCACATCCAAAATCTCATGATAAAATACTGCTCTGGTTCTCTCCCCCCGCAGCAGTTCATTGAAAATGCGTCCATCCTTTAAAAACAATACCCGTCCGGCATAACTGGCACTGTATGCATCATGAGTTACCATAAGAATTGTTGCACCCATCTCTTTGTTCATCTGTGTCATTATTTCCAAAAGATTTTTAGATGATTTGGAATCAAGAGCTCCCGTAGGTTCATCCGCCAAAAGCAGTGACTGCCCGGCCGCCATTGCCCGGCCACAGGCGGCACGCTGCTTTTGTCCACCGGAAACCTGATAGGGAAATTTGTTTAAAACATCACTGATCCCCAGTTTTTGTGCTACTTCATCCACCTTCTTTTTAACACTTTGGGGATTGCTGTGATTAATGGATAGGGCAAGCCCAATATTTTCTTCAATTGTCAGCGTATCCAGTAAATTAAAATCCTGAAATACAAAGCCTAGCTTTTTCCTGCGGAATCCGGCCAGTTCTTCTGCCGGAAGTTCCGCAATACTTTTACCATCCAGCAAAATGTCCCCTGCACTGACCGCATCAATCGTGGAAATGCAGTTAAGCAAAGTTGTTTTTCCACTGCCGGATGCTCCCATAATAGCAATAAATTCTCCATCCGCCACATCAAAACTGATACGGTCTAAAGCCTTGGTAACATGATTCTTACTTCCATAATATTTTTCAATATTTTTTACCTGCAGCATATTATAGCCTCCTTTTCATAGCCCTATTTTATTCCAGAAGCAAGGATGCTTGTATCGAATTGCTATTGCCTTTTCTTACAATATTGTAAGATTTTCTTTTGCAGGAAAAGTAAGAATTACCCTGGTCCCCTTTTTTACTTCTGATGTGATCTGCAAATCTATTTCCAGGCACTCTGCAAGTTTCTGGCTAAGATAAAGCCCCATTCCTGTTGCACCTCCCCTGGTACGTCCGTTGCTTCCCGTAAATCCTTTTTCAAAAACCCGGGGCAGCTCATGGGGATAAATCCCAATCCCATTATCACATATACTCAATTGTACCCGCTTTCCGAGACATCTTCCGGATAAAATAACAGCAGGATCACTGCTTCTATAACGCGCCGCATTTTGCAGGAGCTGTCCCAAAATAAAGACAGCCCATTTTCCATCAGTGTAAACAAGCTGTTCTAAATTTTCGGTTTCCACCCGGACATCATTTTGCATAAGCAGAATACGATGATTTTCAATTGCCTGTACTGCAATTGACGCAAGGCTGGTTTGGCGGACCATAAAATCCTTCTCCGGACTCTCTGTCCGTGCATAAAATAAAGCCCTCTCCACATGTGCTTCAATTTGACCAAGCTCCATTAAAAGCTTCCTTTTGATTTCTCCATCAATGCTGCGGCAAATCAAACCTGCTGTCGTAATAGGCGCTTTTACTTCATGAACCCAGCTTTCCACATACTCTCTGTATTCCCGCTGTGCTGCCTGGGTTTCAGATACTGCACTGATCATTGCCCGCCCTGCTCTTTTGGTCAGGTCCAAAATTCTGCGTTCATAATTATTCTGGGCTTTAGGAATGCATTCCGAAAATAAATATTTTTTGTCCAACCCATCCATAATACTTTCCAGTTCTTTTAAACGGGAGCGGCGGCGTAAAAAATTTACTGCCTGCATACAAAGCTGCACCAATAACCAGCTAATTCCTAAAAGAATAACGATTCCTGCCTGTGTACCGGTAAGCAGCAAAAATAATGCTGCTGATACTGCAAAAATCGTCTGCAAAACAAAATGCTCCAGATAATCTGATACAAATTCCATCACTGTCATAGCTGATACCCCATTCCCCTGCGCGTTTTAATCAAATCCTCCATCCCCAGTTCCGCAAGCTTTACCCGAAGGCGGGTTACATTAACGCTAAGCGTATTGTCGTCAATATAAATCCGATTGTCCCATAAGCTTTCCATTAAATCAGCCCGTGAAATGATTTTTCCTGCACCTTGCATAAGACAAGCTAAAATCTGCAGTTCGTTGCGTGTCAGTACCGCCTTCTTGTTTTCTGTTGATACAATTCCCTTTGTCAAATCAAGACGCAATCCGGCTGCCTCTATTATTTCAGGTTCATTTGTCCCTGCTTTTCTTCTGAGAACAGCCTTAATTCTGGCCAGCAGCACAGGAATATTGTATGGTTTTGTAATATAATCGTCTCCACCCATACTAAGCGCCCTCACTTCATCCATACTGCTATCCCGGCTGGTAACAAAGATCACCGGCACATTTACGGAACTTTTAAGGCTGACACACAAAGAAAATCCATCCTTATCAGGCAATCCAATATCCAGTAAAATCAAATCCGGATGTTCCCTTTGTGCCTGCCCGGAAATATCCGTAAAATCCTTGACCATGAAAGGATGATATCCTTCATTTTTCAGCAAAAACGCCAATTCTTCACCAATGGCAATATCATCCTCTATTATCATTATTTTTTGCATCCTGTTATAACCCCTTTAAAATCATTCCTGTCATACATTAATTTTTCTGTCTTTATAATAGTATTCCCGATCACGATCACCAATCTCACGCATTACCCGGCAGGGATTTCCAACTGCAACAACATTTGCAGGAATATCCCTGGTTACTACACTCCCCGCACCTATTACAGTATTGTCTCCGATCGTAACTCCTGGCATGATTACAGCACCGGCCCCAATCCAGCAGTTCCTGCCAATATGCACAGGCATATTGTATTGATACACCTGCTCACGAAGCTCAGGCAGGATGGGATGCCCGGCAGTTGCAATCGTCACATTTGGCCCAAGCATGGTATAATCTCCAATATAAATATGCGTATCATCTACACATGTTAAATGATAATTTGCATAAACCATATTTCCAAAATGACAATGATGACCTCCGAAGTTTGCATAAAAAGGCGCCTCAATATATACCCCTTCCCCGCAGTCTCCAAGCATATCCTTTAACATTTCCATTCTTTTTTCCGTCTCTGAAGGTTTAGTCAGATTGTAGTCACACAGCTTATCCTGATAAACTACCTGCTCCTTCATAATCTCCTCGTCCCCCGGCAGATAAAGCTCTCCTGTATGCATCTTTTCTTTCATATCACCCATTCCCGTGTCCTTTCACCTTTCAAATTATTTAAGGGAAAGCCTGTCTGGGACAAACTTTCCCTTGTTAATATAAGCATTTGTTTTATATCAAATCCGCTTTTTTACAACCAGAAGAAAACGATGAATTTTCCCTTCTATTACACCTTTCCGCTCCAATATTTCCTGGGCATGATAAAGATTATCCAGACAATCTTTTACATGGAAATTAGGAAATTCCCACTCAATTATCCTTGCAAACCAGACAAGAGCGCCAACATCCCAAAACTTAATGGGACGAAAAACTTCATCTGCTTCTATCACAGAAAACCCTATTGTCTCAAAGTCAGCCCGGATAATCTTCAAATACTGGTTAGGAAAGGGAATATCCGGCACATCATTCAGCAATAATTCTACAAGCTTTCTGTCATTTTCCGCCCCCACCTGCTCCGTGATGAAGATACCGTCCTTTTTTAACATCCGCCATATTTCTTTCGGGTTAAAATTACCATGCCGGTTTATAATGATGTCAAAGCTTTGATCCATAAAAGGAAATTTATAATTGCCATCCGCTTTCTGAAAATCAATTCCTAAAGGAAGCAGCTTTCTTTTGCATAATTCCACATTAGGCTGATAAAATTCTGTTGCCGCTGTGTTGTAATAAGGATGATTAAGAGATAATAAAAATTCCCCTCCGCCGGTATCAATATCAAGCAGCTTCATCTCTGGACTTAAATATTGCCTGACTATCTTTTCGTAATTCCAGGGAAGGTCATGTTCTTCGTCATATTTACCATTTATATGAGAAAAATCCCACCCGTGAATATGTGCAATTTCTTCTTCGTGTAACCATAACTTCAATAATTCTTCTTTATCCATAATTTAACTACTCCTTTTCGTGTTTGATATTTTCTACGATCCGGTGCAGTTACCTGATAACATAATTATTTGATTAACCTCGGCGCAACCTGTTATCAGATTTTAAAACTGCACCGAGTATTTACCTCGCACCAAATTCATTTATCTTTCACCTCCCTGCTTAAAACAACTCATCCAGTAAAATATAATATCGTATTTTTTCCCAATTGGGTGTTATACCTAATTCATGAAACAAAAGTGATTCATCATAATCTGTGTATGCATATGCCTCATTCCCACCGTATTTTCCACTATAATTATGTAAAAAGCTCCGACAGCATAAGGCTATATCGCACCATTTGTCCGCAATGCCGGCTTTTCCTAAATCTATATAGCCGGTCACTTTATCGTGAATGCCAAATATATTGGGAAGACAGAAATCTCCGTGGGACATAACCAATTCCTCTTCCGGCCTGTTTTCATACAGCCATTCAAGCAATTGGGTTGGATCTCTAAAACCATTTTCACCAAAGGTATCAGGCTCTACATGGTCTAAATCAACATAGCCATTTTTTATATTATATTCCGCCTGTAAAAGCTTGTTTGAAAGTCTCTGATCAGACGGGCAATCTGATATATTTATGCTCCATAATCTTTTCAATGCATCTGCAAGCAGTTTGCACAAAGAAAATGGATTCTCCATATATTCATGTGAACATGCCATCTTTCCCTCACATTTACTCATTAAAAGATATGACTTTTTATCTGCAATCTCGTAAGCATATATGCGCGGCATAGGAACTTTCCCCTGCAGATACTGAAGCATACGGTATTCGTTTGCTGCTTCTTCATTATATTCCTGCACTTTTAAGACTTTATTGCCAAAAATAAAAACATTCGCCTCAGACATGCCTGTATCATCTGTTTTAAAAGCTTCCCCCGCAATCAACTTACGTATCGTTTCGGGTAAAAACATATCTGAACCTCCTGCTAAATTTTTCTTTAGTATAAAGCTTTACTTAAGCTTCCGTCAAGTTGATTTCAGATTGGATTGTCCGGCGCATTTGATAATCCCTCGGAATATCTTGTCGTATCCGCTTGAACTTTCCCCAATAACGGGCGGTCGGCTCTGTAAAATCTTTTGGCTCTTTGTCAAGTTAGTTGAATAACCTGTTTTATTATGTTATCATAAAATGGGTGA